>Ga0213866_10000019_pt1 | contig 144309 bp, 116 predicted proteins | sample PICome_11_FD_160079 | JGI IMG/M metagenome (GOLD analysis project Ga0213866, IMG submission 160079) | Coastal seawater microbial communities near Pivers Island, North Carolina, United States - PICO284 | ecosystem: Environmental > Aquatic > Marine > Coastal | place: USA: North Carolina... | reverse complement strand
TACCAGATGCACTTGTGCGATTTGCTTTATCATAACTTGCTTTGAAATAATACTCAATGCCAAGTTTATCGCACACACGTTTACATTCTTTAGCAATTTCATAACTTTTATCTAGTGATTCGTGTTGACACGGTCCTGCAATTATTCTCATTTGCAACACTCCTTACAATTACAATCACGTATAAAGAAATGTACAAGTGCCATTGTAAACCACATCCATGTCATTTCTCCTAAGCCTAGTAATGTATTACTATGTGTTGAATTATTCATTTCCATTGCTGCTCCAGCACCCATTGAGTGTGGTAACATATCTTGCATAAAAAAATAAACTCCTAATGCTAGGAAGATTACTCCTGCTATCCTATGTCTCATCGTCTCTCCTTTGTTTATAATATTCATGTGAGCAATATGCATCACAAAATACATGTTGGTGATCTGGGGTATGATACTTTATTTCAAATACCCTTTCACCACATGTACTACATTTATTCATTGCCAGTCCAATGTCTACGACCTTGAGCTCGGTTTATTAGATCACTAAACCTGTCTGCTATTTCTCGTAGCTCTTTACTATCTTGTTCTCTTGCTAAGTCGTGCAACTTAGTTAACATTAAACTGTCATCTACCCATTGTTTGTCACTCATGATTTCTCCCATCCTATTTGTTCCCAAGGAACATCTTTATTTCCGAAATGTCCGTATACGCAATTAGCACTATACTCATGGAAGTTAAACAGATCAAATCTATCAATTATTCCTTTAGGTGTTAGATCAATTTCGTTACGAATAAACTTTTCAATACTTCGATTATGTCCGTTGCTGTCAACATAGATGCTAGTAGGTTCTTTAACACCAATTGCATAACTTAGTTGAATCTGGCACCAATCTGCCATGTCATCTGCTACTACATTTTTGGCGAGCCATCGTGCCATGTAGGCTGCACTTCTGTCGACTTTGGTGGGATCTTTGCCACTAAACGCACCGCCACCATGAGGAGCAAAACCCCCATAAGTATCAACAATAATTTTCCGCCCAGTAACACCTGCATCACCGTCAGGACCACCAATAACGAAATTTCCAGTAGGGTTAAGATGCCATGTAGTTTTTTCATCGATTAAGTCTCCTAATACAGCAACTGCTGACTGTTGTGCTAGTGCCGAAGCTATGTCGTTTTTGCCTTCGGCGTGTTGTGTGCTGATAACAATTTGATCAACACGTTTTGGTTTGTGTCCTTGATACTCTATACTTACTTGTGACTTTGCATCTGGTCCTAAAAAGTCTACAGTTTTTCTAACAGTATTTAATGTTTCTAAAATATTGTGTGCATAATATATTGGAGCAGGCATATATGCTTCATTATCGTTGCAGGCATATCCAAACATAAGTCCTTGGTCGCCTGCCCCAAAGTCGTCTGTACCTAATGCAATGTCCGAACTTTGATTATGTATTTCATTATAAATTTTTAAGTTCTCCCAATGAAAGCCATCTTGTTCATAACCAATTTCTTTAACTTTGTTTCGGACAATTTCTTTTACTTCGTCTTTGCTTACATTAAAGTTCTTTACTTCTCCAGCTAACGTTACCATGTTAGTAGTTACTAGTGTTTCTACAGCAACACGAGTAGTTTCGTCTCCTGCTTTTAGACCAGCGTCAACAAGTGCATCACTAATTTGATCAGCTACCTTATCTGGGTGTCCGTTGCTTACGCTTTCGCTTGTAAAAATATAATTGTTCATATTAACCCCTTACTCAGTTATGTTGAGTTTCTTTAACAGTATAGTATGTTGTTACTAGTTGATCTAATAATTTTTTTAAAGTTGGATAAACTTCTGATAGTTCGCACAATTCTTGCCATTCGGCATAACTTAACAAATCGCCTTGTGCTCTAGCAACCCCTGCTGGGTCACCACCTATAATCCAACGTGGTAATTTATTATGCGGTGCGTCTCTATATCTTGCATATACAACTCCGTCGTTACGTTCGTATATTAGTGCGGCACCTGGTACCATTTTATTTTTCGATTGCGACATCTAGTTTACCTTTTTTATTAACATTATTATAAACTACAATTCCGTCTATGCTGTGTTGTATCATTTCAGTCCACCAGTCTTGGTCTTCAATTATTAAATGAGCATTGCGACCGTCTGATAATCTTTTACGAGCTGGTAGTGTATCGATACGCAACCATATGTACTTGTTAGCAAGTGTATCTATATGATGTAATACTTGCCCAATAAATTCAGGCTCAATGTGTTCTAATACATCGTTGCTGAATACACAGTCTACTTCAGTTGCACCATTTGCATAATAAACTACAGCAGGATCATATCCTGCAAAGCCTGTGTCTGGATACTGTTCTTTTAATTTACCAAGTATAGTACCTTTACCACAGCCGTAGTCGAGTACACTAGAAGGCTTCCATTTGTCCATATAAGTATGAAATTCACCTAAGTCTTTCATCTTGCCGCCAAACCCTTTGAGTCGTGTTTTGTCAGCATGTATTATACGAAGCTCTTCTATGTACTTTTTACTGTACATTACTTAACTGGACTTCCTACTGTACGTCTAACAATATCATCGTGATTAAACTCTGCCCAGTATAGTTCAAATGCTACACCGTCTTCTATTCCTTCAAACTGATGTACTTTGCCTGGCTTTACTTGCATAAAGTCTCCTGGATTTAAAATAGTTTCATCAACTAATCCTTCTTGATCGTCTTGCCAAACACGTACTAACATCTTGCCTGACTCAACAAAGAAGCCGTTCCATTTAAATTTGTGTTCGTGTTCTGAACATTTAAATCCACCTTTATATTCAATACGATGAAACTCTAGTACACCGTTTGCGTGAATCAGTTCTGTTTGACCCCATATTTTTCCTGCTTTTAAAGTCATGTGTTTCTCCTTATAATAACTGACCAAAGTCTATAACTTCACTTTGTCTGCTTATCTCTTTAATAAAAAATGCACACAAAGGATTGTCGCCTTCTGTAATAGGTATTGAAAGTAACTGTCCGTTCTTTACTTTTGGAAAATACCATTTTACATCTGAGTAAAAGTTAGTAATCTTTACAGTGCCAAAGTCAACTTTAAAACTTGTTAACGGATTAAAGAGGAATGCTTCAAATCCTCTATCATTAATACTTGTTAGTGGTAGTACTTCTAAGTCAGATCCACTTTCACTATCACCTACTGCAATGCTCCAATCAACTGGCATCATTATTTCTTTTCCATTAATTTCCATTACCATTGCTGGCGCACTAAATGATTCTAAAAAGATCATTGGTACAAAAAAGAAATCAGTGTTACTAGGATCGCTGTTATCTAATACAGCAAATCGTATTTCATCTTCAATCTGTTCTGGCATATCGTTTAGTTCAAACGATTTATTTTCTAGCGTTAATATTCTCATATGTTAATTCCATTCTACTTTTTCTATAGTGAAAGGATATTGTGCTTCCTTATAGAATTTTTTTCGTTGTGTTAAATGTCTCTTCGCATACTTACATGTAGATGTTAAATCCCATATTTGCACGAAGTCTTTGTCCTTTGCCTTTCTTACGCCTCTACCTATACTTTGTATAACCCTAACAAAACTTTTGCCAGGTTCAATAAGTACAAGATTGAAAATTCTAGGAATGTTAAGTCCAACAGCTGCTACACCGTATGTAGCAATAATAACTTTGTTAGTACCTTCCTTAATCTCGTCGTATGTTTCTTTTCTGTCTTTAACTTTAACTGTGCCGCTAACAAATGTACTACCAGGAATAAGATCCGCTAACTGTTGTCCTGCACTAATTCTATCTACTAATATTAAAGTGTTGCCTGATTGAGAAACTGTGTTTAATAATTTGCCTATATATTCTAACCTATTACTATCTGTTACTAGATATTTTAATTCTGATTGATAATCTCTGTGTTCAACAACATCGATTAACTGTACTACATTAACATGACATTCAGCAAGTACACCTTTGTCTTGTAATTCTTTTGCAGTAATTTGTCCAATGACTGGTCCAATACTTGCATGTATACTTTCAAACTCAAACTTTTCTTTTGGAATAGTTCCAGTAAGTCCCCAACGTATTGGAGCATTACGTAAGTTTTGTGTAAGTAATTTTTTTAATACTTCTGCTTTTGCTTGGTGTACTTCGTCAATAATAATTGTGCTTACACCTTCTAAAAATTCAGCAAGACTCAGCACAGCAGAACCATCTTTAGTTTTCTTGTCTAAAATGTTTAAGCTCTGCCAAGTACAAATAGTATGAGTCTTGCCAAGTTGTTTCCTATCACCAAAGTATACACCGACGTCGAGTCCACAGTTTATATAATCCTCTTCCGTTTGTTCAACAAGAGATTTATTTGGCACAATTACAAGACTACGTCCGTAAGGCTCACTGATATGACTTAATGTTGCTGTGGTAATAGTTTTACCTGCACCAGTTGCAATCTGTTGCAAGCTCTGCGGATTATCAAGGAAGTTGTTGATGGCTTCAACCTGATAGTCACGTAGAATAATGTCTTCACCTTCTGCAGGGTGACCTTTAGGCCATTGGATGCCTCGATCCTTCCAGTAATCTTTTGTTACTGGGGTGAAGTTTAATTGTATAGGATGTCTTTGATCTACAATGTCTACTATTTCAACATTTTCTTTTTGTAATATTGAAACTACTGTGTCTAAATGATTAACATAACCTGTACCACCTATACCAAAAAATGCAACCTTGCCGTCCCAACGACCTAGTTTATATTGCGGCATATACCTTGCATATGGTACTTCAAACTTCAATGCATTTGATAATTTACGGCGTACATCTACATCTAAACCTTCTAGTTTAATGTTTACTTCGTCTTGTATTATTAATCTACAACTCATATTTTTTCTACTGTACTTCCTCTCCATACTACATCGTTGTCGTAATGCATCACTAAATCAAGAGCACCTAAATAAGTTTCTATCTTAGGTGGCTGCCTTGACTCAGTTGTAATGCCTGTGATTGGCACCCAGTCAGATGTCAATAACGGTTTTGGAACTTTATTATTACTAATATACACTATTTTGGTATTTTTGTCAACCGGATTGTTTAAATTATTCTCTTTGATATAGCGATTAAACTCTACTGCATCTGGTTCTTTATTTTCTAATCTAAACATAACAGACATATTATCACTTGGTATAATTCCGTTAAATGCTCTATTAAATTCGTAAAGCTCGTCTCTTGCATACTTTTCATTTAGAACAATTACTAGTGGAAAGCGAAATAATTCTAGTATAGTTTCTACTAAATTATGAATAGTAAATTCAGACGGCTTAACTAAGACATGTGTTTGTTCTCGTTGAATTAATCGTTTAGTTAACGGTAATAAAGATTTTAAAGTTTGTTCTAAGTCATTTTGATCAAAGTGAGATAGGCCTAGTAATTCTCTTCTATCATAAAACTTATATAAGTTATTAGGCGTCGGTTCTCCTAACGCTGACACAACGTAGTTAACACCGTTCTGATGTAAGTTCTTAAGATTAAAATTATATATACCAGGAATATAGTCTTTCTTGTTTTGCATTATTTCTGTTATCTTCCTATGTTGGTTAAGTAATTGTTCCTCAATATCAAAGTGCGAATTTTTAAATTCTTCTACTATTTGATAGATAGCAGATTCAGTTAGTTGGAACGAATGTACCTTTTCAAGTTTATCGTATCCAAGATGCACAACTTTGTTTTTTAAATTTTCTTTTTTAGCAATTAATTTTTTACTAAAAACAAATCGTACACCAATATAAGGTTCATCCTGCCCGTTGTCAATTACTTTGATCCATTTTGCTCGATCTAACTTTCTTAACGGAATTCTTAATGTGTTAATACACTCATTAAGATCTATATTGTGTTCTACAAATTGTGATTGATATGTTCCTGTTAATTTTTCTTTAACAGCTTCATATTGACGATCTGTAAAACCAATACCTCTAAAAGTTTGTCTAGCAATACTACCTAGAAAATTAACATCTGGCGATTCAACATCGAACTTAGGACCTGTATGTAATCCTATTAATAACTCTAAGCAATCTTCGCAAGTTTTCATGGGTATAGTTCTCCTCAACTAATACATATATTTTATAACAAAATGCTTGTAAAGTCAAGAAGATAATTGGTTTAATAAGTGATTTAACGGAATACCTTGAGCTATTTCATCTATAGTATGCTCGGTGTGTGCATACTCTTCGAGCCATTCTTCTCTTGCACCCATATGTGGATCTTCGATATCTTCTAACGATGCATTAGCAACATTCCATGCTAAACTTGATGGTCCTACAAATGCAGGTACACCGTTTATAATACTGTGTATGCCTGGATTACTAGACCAACTTACTGTAGCCCATATGTTGTCAAACTTCATATCAAAGTCGTCATATGTGCCGGTAAGTTTACGTGGGTCTTGCCTTAATACATTTTTAAATTCATGTTCTATATGAGGCAATGGACATCTAGGATGAGGCCTAAATATTATAGGACGATTTGTATATTGTTGTATTTCTGTAATAGTCTTTTGAACCCATTGGCTCATTGGAGGCATGCCTGCCCATTGCAGACTCTTGTCGTGTTGCCCACAAATAAGAATATATTCGCCTTCAGTTCGCCAAGGTTTAAGTTCTAAACCAAAGCGTTTAGCACGATTACTACCTCGAGTAGCATTGCCAAAATAAGCATCTTTGTTAATGCCATTTAATCCGACCTTCCATGTTGTGCCTCTTTTTATGCCGCCCACTTCTAATACTATAACCGGTCTATCTAATAAACGATTCTGTTCCCATACCGTCTTGTTTTGTGCCATTCGTCCGTTCCATAGAACACTCCATATAACGGCAACGTCATAGTTTTTATAATGCGACATAACTCTATAGGGCTCATTATATATGACTGTATGGCCAGCATCGGTTACACTTTTGGCAAATGCTTCAAAAATTGGCTTGCTATTTAGTGCGCCATAATCAGTGTAGAGACAAAAAATCATTGTTAAATACCTTATATAGTATTTAAGAGGATTAACGAATGACTGACATAACTGTGGTTACAACTTTTCACCAACCAGGACTAACATTATACGGACAAAGATTTTTAGATAGTTTTGCAGAAAAAGTTGATAGTAGAATTAAGTTACTGGTATATGCTGAGGACTGTAACCCTATAAATCCTAATCCAGAACAGATTACGATACTCGACGCAAAAGAAGCATTGCCTAAACTAAATGCTTTTAAAGAGCGTTGGAAAGATGTGCCTAAAGCAAACGGCATACCTCCACAAGATATTAAAGCACGTAGACCGCGTGATCACCATAAAGCATTTAAGTGGGACGCTATACGCTTTGCTAATAAGACATATGCTGTGTATGACGCTTGTGAACGCTCTAAGGGCTGGTGTGTGTGGATGGATGCAGATACGTTTGTACACAGTAATTGGTCATACAATGAGTTTAAAGAATGCTTACCAGACAATCAATGGATTACATATGTTGGTCGAGGCAAAGGATCACAGACATGGCCAGAGTGCGGATTTTATGGAATGAATCTTAATCATCCTGTGTGTCACGAGTTCTTAAAAGAGTTTGAACGTGTATACGAACAAGCAGAAGAAGGTATATTTTTATTAGAAGAATGGCATGACAGTTTTGTGTTTGGTAATATTCTAAATAGATTTAAATCAGACTTTCCTAATGCATTTGATTACAGTGCAGAAATGTATCTTCGAGAAGCAAAAACAGGCGGCGGCGGACATCCGTTAATTAATACTATACTTGGTAAATGGATTGATCACATGAAAGGTGATCGTAAAAATACAGGAAAAAGTTTACCTAAAGATATTATGGTTAATAGAACTGAGTCCTATTGGACTAGGAGATAAACTGTCTCATATGACGCCAACAAGATCCGTTTGTTAATTCACTAAATTTCCAATGCATCATACTAATACGTTGTAACCAACGTTCTCTATCATATTCTAATGGCTTTTCAATATGTTTAAAGTCTGTGTTTGATACTTCAGAACACTGACTATTTCTCGGGTCAGTTAAGAAACAATGATAGCCGTTTATAATAGGTCCAACAGCTGCACTACTATTGTGATTAACTACTGCCCATGCATTACGCATGTCTTGTTCGTAAGGTGTACCAATCTTTGATATTGATATTGAAGGCTGACCTTTTAAGTTAGCATGTAGAGTTTTTAAATAATTCTTTGCAAATCGATCACCGGGGTGTGAGCGTATAATAATATGTCTATCTGTATAACGTCTTATATTAGCAATAGTCTTTAGTGCCCACGTTTCTACATTTAGTCCGCCCATACTCCAGCCGCCATTTCGTTGTAACATTAATACAATATGGCCGCCTGTTAATTTATATGGTTCTAATTTTATTCCTGTATCTTGAGATATTTGTGTCCACCGTGTAGGATCTATTTCGCTATCACAATATTCTCCTGTACTAGGAAATACACCGTTAAAACTGTAACGTAAATATCCATGTGGGTTTGTTTTATCGTGATACAAAAATAAATTAGCATCTGCTGTAGCAGAATGCTTGCCAGTAAGTTTTTGTGTTTTTATAATTGTTTTACGTAGACGCAAATGCTCAGTAGTAGTTTTGTCATAGACCCAACCTTGAATCATACCAACGTCACAATCTATTAAGTTATTTTGATCATGCAAAATACCAATGTCGCCAGCGGCATTAACACCGTTAACAAATTGTCTTAACAATTCAGGTTTTTGCAGGTTTCTGTTTCCAGCAGGAACAGTTTTCAAATAACTTACAACTTTCATGAATTAAGTAACTTCCAGGCAGTGCCTGTTCTTAATTCTTGTGCTGTAAATTGACAGTATGATAAATGTGCCGCATACCTTATAACATCTTCTTTTTCAGGTACTTCTGGTCTTACAACATCACGTAAGTTATTACTACATAGTACTGAAGCTGCATTTGGTGCTAGTGCAATAGCAGGTATGCTATGTAGTACAGCTTCTGTTGCTGCAATACTGTTATACGTTACAAGGCATGACGCTGTATCAAGTGCGTCCCATATTGTATCTGTAGTAACACGTATACGTCTGTCTGGTTTCTTTCTAATTTCAATTGGTGCATTAGTTAAAGTTTTAATTGTGTCAACAGTATTCTTTAACCACTCGTCTAAGTTTTCTCCGTAAAACTTCATTACCTTTTCGCTTGGCGGACAAATTAAAATCTTCTTATTATTTTTTCTAGGCTTACGCCATTTCCAATTAAGTTTGCCAAGTCGATCTAAATCTCGATCAACAATAGGACCTAAGTTTTGTAGATTATTTTTTGTGACTCTGTGGTAGTCTTTACGTGATCCCGGTTGTAAATAACCTGTATCAATTGCATAATAATCTACTTTATTTTCTATACAATACTTTAATGCTTTCTGACTTCCACCGCCTAGACCTCTTATAACTAAGGTGTTTTTAGTGCCTTCTTGCAAGTTGAACTCGCTAATGTTACCACCACACCCTATAATGAAATCTTGCAAATAAGGATCATATTCTAATCCTTTCTTGTCAAGATCAAAGTCGTCTGCGCCGGGTGCGATAGCCGCTACTTTTACTCCCATTCTTTTCTCCGTTATATGTTTAATTGTTTCTTTTGATTTGTAAATTGCTTCTGTTGGGTCTATAAGATTTTGTAAATAGGCATTTAGTAATGTTTTAGTTTCTTTAGGCAATGTTAATTCGTCTATCTCAACTGTTCTATTTTTTAAGTCTTTTACTTCTTGAGTAAGTTCTTTAACTCTATCTTCGTACATAGCCGCTTGTGCTTCATACCATTCTTTACTAAATGGACAATTACGATATTGATCAAACCAAGGACCACCTTCAGTGTAATGTAATGCTTTTGGTTGTCCGTCACGTACAGGCTTATACCAACCAACTAACCAATTCCATTCGTGACTAATCTTTCCTATTTTGTCATCAGTAAGCCAACTAAATCTATGCATATACTTGCCGTCTATAGTAGGATCGTTAACTAACTCTTTGTCAACAACTTTATTATCAGGATGACCGCAATTCCATAATACAGCACTTGACCAGTTTTTACGTGGATAGTTAAGTTGTTTTTTTCCGTCCATCTTTTCTCCTTCTTTAGGAGTATAGTCGTGATGAACACACATAACAGCATAATTATCATTAACCTGATCAAACAATTCTTTAATGTCGGTCAAGAATAAAAAGTCACAGTCAATAAACAATGCCCAGCCTCTGTGACCCATTAAGTCTGGAACTAGGAATCTAGTAAATGTAAATTCTGTACTAGCCAGTGCATCTTCTTCTCGCCAATACATATTATCTCTTACAAGGTTATGTCTTTTTAACGGCACAATTTTAACTGGTACTGTTGCATGTTTTAGTATGCTTGCCTTACAAACCTCAAAAGCAATAGGCTCTCTAGAGTCCCAGCCTACATAAACTTTTAACGGTTTTTGTTTTTTTATTTTATCTTCGCTCAATGTCTTCCTCCACGCATTCAGTACCATACTGTATTTCAACTAGTGTTAACGGTTCTGTTGTTTCGTTTGCTAACTGATGCCACATGCCTTGCGGTATATGTAAGCTCTCGTGTGTTCTATATGTTCCATATAAATCTACATCAGTTGATGTATCTAAAGTGTAAACGGTTGCTGTACCTGTACTAACAAACCAATGTTCACTCCTGTGTTGATGCCGTTGCATAGATAATTTTTGTCCTGGATCAACTGTTAATTCTTTTACTTTTACTTCTTTTCCATTTTCATGTAACACTCTATAGTACCCCCAATTCCTATCTGTTTTAGGTTGTTTCCATTCGTCTAATATCCAGCTACTACTATTTTGCTTGTCAGTGCCACCGACACCAAATACAAAATCTACATAAGGCATATCGCCGTATGTTTTCATTTCTGGGATATTATCGTTAGTTCTATCTCCGCCGTTAGCAAAGATTACTTTAGTTCCACTACCGTGTGTACTCAACGTGTGGAAGATTGCATGACAAGCAGTATTGTCGCTGTCATCAAATCCAATTACTTTATCAACAATGGATAGTTCTTTGATGATAGAAATGCGTTCTTCGAAAGACATAAAAGGTCTGCCTTTCTTTCGAGTTAACCATTCGTCTGAGTTAACTCCTACAATTAGTTTTGTTCCTAATTTTTTTGCTTCTTTAAAATAAGCAATATGTCCGGAGTGAAGCGGGTCAAAGCCGCCAGTTACTAATACGATGCGTTCCATGCTAGTATTTAGTGCGTACTTAATGGTAGGAACTATATTATGGTGTTATTCCCAACCGAACACATAATCCTTTCTTACATTAGTAAGCTCAACAGCACCGTGGTCTTTTAAGAATTTACCTGCACAATAATTTGTATCTGGGTGTTGCTCACAAACTACAATTGGCTTATATTTTAGCAAGGTATCTATTGCACCTTTAAGTATTTCAAGTTCATAACGCTCACAGTCAATCTTAACTAGCCCGAACTTTGGTAAATCAATGTCGTCTAGACGTCGAACATTAATAGATCCTTCCCCTTCGATAACATGACTAGCACCAGTATTATGACTGTCATACTTCATATCAATAGTTGAATTTTTATTACCTAATGCACACTTATGTATTTCAACATTTAATCCTTGTGTGTTTTTTTCTAAGCAAGAATATACTTGTTCTAAAGGTTCAAATGCAATAACTTTATTAAATTTTCTAGTTAAGGGTTTAGCCCAAAGACCAACGTTTGCTCCAATATCTAAACATACATTAAAGTCAGTAACATGTTGATAAGCTGCTTCTCTTACATCATCTTGATATTCAGGAGGGCCGCCTCGACGAACTCTTTTTTTAATCAGTCTTTCAAAATGGTCGTCAGTTGACGGCATCCAGTATTCAAATACTTGCTTCATAACTTTTCCATTATTACAATATATTTTACAACATTAATAGGTGGACCTTTTTTTGGTTGTGCAACATGATCCATTATATCTTCGTGTATAATTTTCCAATCAGGTATTGCTTGTATCTTACGTTTCCACCATTTAGGTTTTTCAATAATTAGATGTGCATTACGTCCGTCGCTTAATGTTTTCTTTGCAGGATGACATGCTATTAAATGATATTGATATCTAGTAGAACGCTTACATAGGTCTTGTAATGTTTCGTCAATTAAATGTTCTTCAACATGCTCTAGCACATCACTACTATAAATTAATTCAACTTCTTCAGGTAAAGGATTTGGAAACGTTGCAGGATCAAATGTGTGTAAAAGAACATTAGGATATTGATTTCTAATGTATTCGCTAGTGCCGCCTTTGCCAGCACCAAAGTCTAAAAAACTTTTTATATTTTTTTCTTCAATTAACTTATTAACTACTAATGGTATTCCTTTAGTTACTCCAAAAGTTTTTTTATTGTGTAGTATTTTTAGTTCTTCAACATATTCATTAGAATGTGCCATTCAATCTCCATTTCATTATATAACACCTATTAGTGCGTTTTTAGATCCTACGTTTGCTAGTTTTCTATATTTGAGATCCCTAAGCAGTTCCATAACAATATTTTTTCTATAACCAAATCTTTCAGCGTGACCTTTTTGTTCGTATAGTATAACAGGTTTAAATTTTTCAATTGTTTTCATTCCGCCATAAACAACTAAAGGCTCATATCCTTCAACATCCATTTTAATAAAGTCTACATTTCCAAAATTGTAACTGTCTAATGTTCTTATTTTAATAGAACCTTTTGTGTCTTTATCAACATGGGTCCTAAACGTGCTTAAAGGATCAAAGTCTATTGCTACTTCTTTTTCTCTATCACCTAAACCGCAATTATATATATTAACATTTCGAATATCAAACTTTTGCATATTTTTTTTAAAACATTGATTCAGTTCAGGAACTATTTCAAAAGAAGATACTTGTTCAAAATACGGAGACATGTTGTAAGACATAAGTCCATAATTTGCACCAATGTCAATTCCATGGCGCATGTTTTCACAAAAACTTAATGCTATATCAAGTTGTTCTTTTTGGTATTGTAGTACGTTTTCGGTTCCTTGAGCTTGGATTGCTCTTTTTAAGGTTCTATCACCTTTTAGAACAGTCCAATTTTGGAATTCGTCGAACATTAAGATCTCCTAGTGTATTATGTATATTTACCAACCAGGATTATGTAAGAGAATATTAAAGGCTTGCGTCTTCCATGCCTGCTACACGTAGTTTAACAACATTAGTAATTTGCCATTGTTTTTGATCAAGTCCTTTGAGTAAACCTAACCACTTGTTACGCATAAGTGCAAACTCATTAATAATTTTTTCGTAGTCAACAACATCTGCCTCGCCGTCGACGTACTTTTCTACATCGCGGCTAGACAGAGCTCGTTGATAATTTTCAAGATATTTTTTGAAAAAAGAACTACGCAATCTGCGTAGTTCAATATTAAGATAGTTTAGTATGGCTTCAATTTCTTGAAGTTGGTTAAAACGATGTTCAACAATACCTGGCATTTCTGATGCTGCTTTTTCAACGTTGCCATATAACTTAACTTCAGTTTTGGCCTCGTTTAATTCTTTTTCAAAAAACGCTACAGCGTCAGGAATCTTGTTAATGTCTCTTGATACTTCGCTATACCAACCCATACTAACCCCAGTCTTCTTCTTCGTCTAGGATGTCTGACTCTTCTATATCAAGATAGTAGTTAATTGCTGTGTCTAGTTCAGAATCTGTACCCATTGCTTGAGCTAAAGTATCGTCACCAACACCATAGTCTGCTAATAAATCAACATACCTTTCTGCTGCTTGATCAACACTTTTCTTGTCAAGGTACTCTTTGAACACTGTCCAAACTTCTGCAATTACTGCTTCGTCATCAAATCCGTGGCTCATATTTACTCCTCAGTTAATACTTCTTCTGGTAGATCTAAATCTTCCTCTTTCGAGGTATTTACCACAGAAGCTTCTTGAGTGATGTAATCAGACATAACTTTGTCTAATAACTCGCCATTCCAATTTTTACGATATTCGAGAATCTCTTCTCCATCCATAGTAACATATTTTAATCTGTTACCTTGCTTTTCGATAACACCCTTTGCTTCAAAAAGTTCAACAACGCCACTATAAGGATTCATACCTGTTTCGTATGGAATCTTAACTTGTACGCCTTCGAACGGTTTTGCATAACGTGTTTTCATTACTTTACAGCCAGCACGGATACCCATAACTTGACTGATCTTATTACCGTCTGCATCTTCTTTGAGCTTTAACTTCTTCATTGCTACAACAATACTAGAAGCGTATATAAAGCCCTGTCCGCCACTTATTTTATCATCTGGATCAAACATATCCTGCGATGCATAAGTGTGATTAGTACAAACTAAACCTACGTTATGTGCGCCGATCATGTTAACAGTATTTCTAACAAGTGCTGTTAGTGCTTTAGGCTTACGACCCATATCACCTTTCATGTCACCCTTGTTAAACTGATCAACATCTGTTGGTGTTAGTAGCATACCTAGTGAGTCAATTACAAACAATACTTTAGGACGATCTTCCACATCCATTGCTTTATAGTCTGTCATAAATGTTGAAATAGTTTTTGCAACATCGTCGATCATACTCATACTTAATTTAAGTAATTTCGACTCATCACAATCAACACCTAGTGCTTCTAACCATGCTTGGTCAAGTGCATTTTCTGAGTCAATTAAAACTACATAAATGCCTTGTTCTTGTGCGTGTCTTACAATATTACCTGCCGCAAAATAACTTTTACCTGCGCCAGACTCTCCTGCAAACACTGTAACCTTACCTAGCGGAACACCTTTATTAAAGTCGCCACTAATAAGATAGTTTAGTGCATATGAGCCAGTGCTTACCCAATCTGTTGGATCGTTAAAGCCACTACTCATACCTTGAATAGACTTAGTTAAGTCTTTTCTAAATTTACTTACGTCAAATGATTTAGCCATTGTATCTCCTATATTAAAGTTTGCTTCTATTAGCGTTTGGAACGTTGACAGGTAAACCGTGAATCTCTGTTCTCGAGTTTGCTAATAGAAGCATGTTTGCTAGCCGTTGTTTTGTCTATTACGGATCATTGCAAGTATATCACTTGCGTCACCGCCACCTGCTGCAGCCGCTGGTGCTGTTGCTGGTGCTGGCTCTGGAGTTGCTTCTGCTACTGGAGCAGTTGTTTCTGCCGGAGCACTTTGACTAGTTGCTGTTGCTTCTGGAGAAGCCGCCTTTGTAGGATCACCTGTACGTGCAGCCATTCCGCTTGGGCGGAAGTAGTTGCTCCAACGATCAGGATCATATGCTTCACCATCTACTGATGCTTCAAACATTTCTTTAATTACCTTAACAGCCACTTCATCTGGCTTTTTAGGAAGGAAGTCTGAAAAGTTAAACAGACCATGCGTATTGATGGCATTCATTTCAACATCTGTCAATGGACGATCTCTACGTGCCCAATTACTTGTGCTGTAGTCTGCGTATCCACCTTTAGATGTTTTATTAAGACGGAAGTCTACACCAGCAGTATAATCTGTTGGTAATTCTTCCATATCGGGGTCCATTAGTGCCGCTTTAATAATTTGGAAAATCTGTGGTCCAATAATAAAACGTCTAATAGGGTTTTCTGGAGTACTATCGTCTGCCAGTGGATTGTCTGTTACAAATCCTTGGAATACGTATGAACGCTTCTTCCAATACTTACGACCCATGTCTTCTAAACTTGCGTCTTTAAACCAAGGACGTACCTCAGTTAGTACTGGACAGCTTTCGCCGTACATTTCCATACATGGTACTTGTACCTGTACTGGACGTGAGTCAGTCTCACCTTTAATACCCGCGAATGGAAGTTTAATCATCAAACGTTCTTTCCAGAAGAAAGTGTTTGACTCATCTCCATCAGGAAGGAAACGTAGAGTTGCACTCTCGCCTTCTTTGATATTCCAAAATGGGTAAATTGCGTTGTCGCCGCCGCCGCTTTGTGAACCACTTGAACGTGATTCTTGTTCTTTCAGTTTTGCTCTGATTTCTGCTAGTGATGCCATAATTTAATGCCTCCTATATGCCTTATATGGTTTTATGTGCCTAGTTAAAGTGTAACACATGTAGTACATGTTACACTCTTTTATTTATAAAGTCAAGTATTTTTTTGACTTTATTTTGAATCTTTTACGATTCAAATTCTTTGCCTAAAGTCCTGCTAAGTCTCTAATTCTGCTTAGTTCAGGTGTTTGTATTTCGTCTTCTTGTTCTTTGTAACCCATTACTTCTGCTACTTTATTATTAATTGCTTCAATAAATTGTTTTGCAGGTGTAATGTAGTTTTCACCGTAATCTTTTTCTACCATAGTAAGTATTGCTGTTTCGCCTTTTGGAAACTGTCCAGTTTCTCTATCAAAGTAACTTAGTATAAACTCGCCTAATGGTGTCTTTTGTTCTTCTTTTTCTAACTTGATCTTTTCGCCATCTGGACCATCAATTTCATCGCCCTTTTTCTTACCACTGTCTTTTGCTTTCTTCACAGCGTGTGCGTATGCATTACCTTCGCCGTGTGCATATTTGTTATCACGTGAATCCCACATTTCGTCTGCATCTTCTTGTGCCATTTGTAGGAGTTCTTTCATATCTTGCATTGCAGTGTCGCTGTCAACATCATAGCCTAATTTGCTACTTGGATTATTACCTGAAGCGTGTACTTTAATTGATTTAGGATCAACAACTGGTCTTCCCATATCGTCAATGTTAGCCTTGTATGTTACTGTTGCTGAATCTTCTTCACCGTCGTCACCAACAGCATCATAATCAAATTCGCCTTCAAATTCATCTGGATCAAACCCTTCGTCCATACCTTCATCGCCTACACCGTGTCCTTTATTGAACCAAGATTCTAATTCTGCTTGTAGTTCTTCTGGGTCTTCAGTATCAAAGTATGTAAAGTCATCAGCAACTACTTTAGTTTTCCCTTCTGGAGATGTAATAGTGAGTTTATGTTTTGCATAACCATTTTCTTCACCGTTATATTCTAATGTATAACTGTATTCACCTGCACCTTCGGCAAACTGACCCATCATTTCTTCAAAGCCGTTTTCTAATTGTGATTCAAAATCTGGCTCCATATGATCGTCACTACCAAACGGATTATCTGCACCTGATAAACATGCTTCAAGTGCTTGTCCGCCAAATGCCATCTTATCAGCAGCAGCTTTTAATTCTTTATCACTTGCGCCGTTTTCTTTCATTGCACATAGCTCATCAAAGTTATCTTGTAACTCGTCTCTTACTTTGCCTTCGTATACAACATAACCTTCTAAGTCTGTTGGGCCTAATTCTTTTGCACGAGTATTTTCACTTACTAAATTATAAATGTATGGAAATACATCTTTGAGTTCTTCGTTAAACTGACGTATAGTTAATTCATCAATCCAATTTTCTGCAACATCTTGTGGTACTTCTGTTACTTCAGTTTTTTCAAAGTTTTCAAATGCTTCTGTATAGTATGCTTTCTTTTGTAAACTTTCAATTGTCTTTTTAACTGTTGATAAACGTTCTTTAACAACATCAACATATCCAGCTAAACTTTCAGCCATTACATTTGAGCGACCCATGTAATTTTTAAATTTCTTTAACTTAGATAGTTCTTCACTTAGTCCTACAATATGTTTACCAAAATCATCATAAGCATTACCGCCTTCAGCAACGTGTCTTGCCATTGCTCTAGCACCATTAATATGCTTGTATGGATACTTGAATCTTTCTCCTTCAGCACTTTCTATATAGATGCTTTCGACATTCTGTGTTCTGCCTGCAGCTCTTTCTTGGTTTACTGCCTGACTATGACGTAATACAAGCCTTGCGCCATCAAAGTCTTGATAACTTAATCTACTTGTACCGTAAAGTTTTCCTTCGCTCATTGTTTTTTCCTCTATACGGTTATTTGCTAAAAATTTGTAATCTCTTCTATTTAAATTTGATTTATTAATATCTCTAGTATCAAAGTTTAGCATACGCTTTTTTGCAAATTGCCTTAATTCCTTTAAAAAATTATACCAACTTTCTTTAGTAATACTATCTTCGTTAGTAACTAGTCCTTGATTATATACTACTGATACTGCTTTATCTTCTAAACTAATAGATACTTTTCCTACAGCTCTGCCTTCAGATATAAAATCAAAGTCATAAAATCTTGCCTGTTCGGGTGTTGTAGTTACATTACCTTCACCATCGCCAATAGTAACACTTGGAAAGCGTCCTCTTATCTTATTAAATAATTCTTTGGCTACTATATTTAATGTTTGCATATTGTATTTATCAACTCTTTAATAGTTTGAGCTAATGAAGATTGGCATTGGCGGTTCGTAATCTTCATTATCTTCTGCTTGGTTAAATGTGTTATATATTCTTGGATCCCAGTCTTTTAGTACAGCCATCATTCTAATTGCTAAAAGTGTTGCACTTATTAAGTCATCTGATGCTCCGGGTTTTGCTTGATAACTTGACCCTGATGCAATATAATTTTTAAGTTCTGATATTAGAGGTTTACTAGATACAAACATCTTTTCACCTTCTATCATAGTTTTTAGCCTACTACATGCAGTAATCTTTGTACCATGTGTAGTGTTAAATCCTTTTCTAAACTTACGTACATGACCTTTACGCATAGGTTCGCTTACAAATAACCCCGGTATGTTTTCTTCCCCAAAGTCGTTAATAACTAATAATGCAGCTTCGCCTATACCGTTATTTTCTACAGACCAGTAAATGCCATTAGTATTTCCTGTTTCAGTTTCTATGTACTTACAAATGTCAGCAAGTACTCTAATTTGCCCAGGTATTGCTGTTTGATTGTGTTGCCATTCTGCTACTTGTTTATAACTTGGTAGTTCATATACTTCAATAGCCGCATTGTCGCCGCCTGTACCCATGCTAGGATCAAGTGCAACTGCATATGTAAAATCTGGTGATGGCTTACTGTACCAGCGTGTTTGACCCATGTTTAGTATTGGACTTTGACCTTCCATGTTTGCCAAGTATATACTATTAATAAGTGTTTCATCAAATACTAAGAATTCACAGCCGTATTCACGTCTAAACTTTTCTTCGCCAATACGTCCAATTTCTGCTTCTTTCCATTCTTCGTCTCTATCCGGATGTTCTTGCCATTCTGCAACAAAACTATGAAAGCCGTTTATGCCTACGTCTTGTTCGTTACCGTGTGAATCAAATTTATCTTCTGCTTGTTTCCAGATAGTAGCAAATGTATCTTCGTCACTGTTTGGTGTACTTGTAATAATAGCACGACCACCTGTTGCTAGTGTAGGTGATATTGAAGTCCAAAATTCTTCTGCAATATTAGGTTGCACAAATGCAAACTCGTCACAGTATAGTAATGATATGGACATACCACGTCCAGTATTTCCAGTAGTTGTTTGGCTTACAATCCTACTACCGTTTTCAAATTCAATTGAGCCTTTGTTGTATGATGTAACACCTGCTCTAATATGATCTGGACAAGTTTCATACACATAACGAATACGTGCCATAATCTCTTGAGCACCTGTGTACTTGTGTGCAGCAATTAGTATAGTTTGATCAGGTACAAACATTGCATACCATGCTAGGTATATTGCCGCACATGTAGTTTTACCTGTTTGCCTCGGCATCATATTAATATTAAATCTATAACTATGATATGAATCCATTAAGCGAAGTTGATATTCGTAAGGGTCGAATAAAAGTTTACCTTGTACAGGATGCTGTATGTACGCAAACTTCCGTGCAAAGTACATATACCCATCATCAGGGTCCATGCATGCCTGCAGATCTTGTATCTGTTCTTCGTTGAACGTTTCTTTTTGATTTGCTTTTTTGGTGAGGACACCATCTAAACTCTTACTCATAGTAGTATTTAACCAATTATATCGTCATAGTAGCCTGTATCGAATCTTAAATCAAACAGTTTGCGTTTGTCTTGCTGTATTAGTATAGGGACTGGAGAAGCATAATCACCGTGTGTAGGTTCGCTCCATAACCATTCATATTTCTCGCTTACGTCAACTTTTTTACAAAGTTTTTTAAGACGTCTACGATTATATCCTTTACAAATATATATGATGGCTTGATTATTATCTAGTTCTTCTATTTCATCGTTCCAGTATCTTACTTTTATTTCGCCCTTTTTCCATGCAGCTCCGCTCCACGGACACACAGGCTTTATGTGTTCAAAATACTTGGTCCAATCTGTCATAAAAGTATTTACAGAAAAAAATAGGCTCCTAAGAGCCTATTTGGATTTATTAAAATTTAATAAAGTTGTTACTTACAACCGCATGATGCACATGCCATTAATTTCTTTTTGCCTGGTTTGCCACATTCTGGACAATCCATTTCTTTAATATCTTCAGTCTTGCCACGGCCTCTGCTAGCCATTACTTTTTTCTTTTTACCACGTCCACGTCCTTCGGCTGCCATCTTTTCGTTTAATGCTGCCCAAAGCTGCTCTTTTACACTAGTAGTTTCAACTGTTTGATGTATTGCTGGATCTTTTGCACGGATTGCACCTTTTGGCTTTTCTCTATTAATGCCGCCGGATAAATCTTTAGTCATGTGTTTGTGATCTCTGTATTCTTCATCTGGCTCATTGTCCCAGCCTTCAGTTGCTTCGTCATCTGTTAACGAATCACCTGCCGCTGCACCTGTTAATGCTCCTAATGGTCCGCCAAGCATTCCGCCTGCTACACCACCTGCTACACCACCTAAGAATCCTTCTTCTGAATCATCATCACCTGGCACTTCATCTTTGCCTGGCTCTTCTGGGTCATCAATATCTTTAGCTGTACCAAAGTGTTCATGACCTTTCCCATCATGTGGGTCGTCAATCATACTTCTAAATTTTTCCATGTCGCCACGCATTGGTCCTGATGCTTCTGAATCACCTTCACCGTCACCAATACCTGCATTTTTCATCATGTCAATCAAGTCAGCAACATGTTCTTTGCCGCTTGCATTTAAACTTACATTCATACTTACAGGGGCACCTGGATTTTCCGGATATCCCAGTTCATTTACAACTGATTCATTCAACTCTTGAGTTGATTCAATGTTGTCCATTTTTTGAATTAGATCTTTTAAATCCATTTTTTAACTCCCTAATACGCTTTTAGCGTTTTCTTTTTGTTCTATGTCTTTTACTATTTCGCCAGTTTGTGCTGACTCCGTAGGATCCATATCACGCTCTTTACGTGCAACTTCAAGTTCTTTAAGTAAGTCCATTACTCTATTACCTGCAACTTCATTTTGAGCAGATGGGCCGCCCATATCTTCTTGTGTTAACATTGGCTCATATTCGCCTTCTGGTTTAGGTTGCTGATATTCTTCTTGTGGCTCGTTTGGATTGCGAACAATAAAATGACCTTGGTCTATGCCACAACACTTTGCTAAGTATTCTTGCAATACTTGTACTGTTGTTGGATAGTTTAATTCAACTTCAAAATATGTTACTTCTGTATTTTGTAGTTGCGGAAAATCTAATGGTCTTTCTTGAATTGGAGTTTTCTTGCCTGCTGACATATTTACAACATCATATTTCTTTAATGCTGTTTCCATAGAGTCTACAAAGCCTTCAGGTAATGTACCTGCTACTCCTATTTTAAAAGGATATGTTTTTTTTGATTCTGTTAAAAATTCTGTAAAAGATTTCATTATAGTATTTCCTATCTTATATATTATTTATCCTTATCAATGCCTTTTAGGCGTTCTAGTAGGCTGTTCCTATCAGTTACAACAAAGCCTTCGCCATTAACTACATCGCCTGTATCTAAGGTATCTTTATCTTGTTTTTCTTTTTTAAGTTGCAATTCAACCATTTTCAACTTATTATTAAGTTTTGCTACTTTGGCATCTAATCCTGTCTTAAGCATGCCGCCTGCTACTTCAAATACACGACCGCTATAGCGTGATTCAACATTCATGCCAAGATCCATTAAGTCTTCGTATGCTGTTAATGCACGATCAGCAATATCATTTAATTCAGTATCTGCTTTTTCACCTAAGCCTTTTACGGCAGGCAATGCACTAGCAATTTTATCAAACTCTGCTATATCACGGAATGTTTCTTGTTGTTCAACAACCGCTGTCTTTGCCTTTTGCTTTTTTGCATCATCAATAATTTCTTTTGAATCTGGCAAATTTAATAAGTCTTCTAATTTTTTAGTCATTGGATCTTTCCATTATATGCTACTATTATTTATCGTCTTTTGCCACTGTGGAAAATATCCTTTTCAGAGATTATTCTAAAACGTATACCTTTACCTTTACACCACTTACTAGCAGCTTCCCATTTTGCTTGATTAACTATCCAAGCAGCTTGGTTATGACGACTACGACCTAATTTTTCAAATACAGTTTGATTTTCGGGTTTAACTTCTATTAGTTCAACTTGTTGCCCACCTTTCCTACCAGTATACACTATAAAAAAGTCTGGAACATATATTGTATGTTTGCCTGTTAGTGGATTTCTATAAGGGATTTTAATTGCTTCACTAGCCCATTTTTCAACACTTGAATGCTCATCGCAGAATTTCATAAAAGCAAATTCCCAACTACTTCTATAAGTAGGAGTTTTGTTTCCTACATACTTCTCTGGATATTTTGGAGTAAACTTGCCTTGTGCAAAACGGCCCATAATGTTACTCTACAATGTTTCTTCGTTCTAACTTTTCCGAAACTGACGTTGATCTGAAACCGAGTGTACTTACTTTGTTTCGGTCATAGTTTAATATTTCAGCAACTATTTCGCTTAATTGAATTTTTGTTAATCCTTTAAGTGTATCAATTATTTCAAATACATTAACGTTATCAATTTTGGCTTGTTGTAATATAACTGTTGCTGTACTTCTAGCCGCTAGTTTTTCAAAACCTTTATTTTCAAAAAACCCAATAACAGCATCGACTTGATTACTAGGATATGATATTGCTTCTGTAAAATATTGGTCAAAAAACTTTTTAGTTCCGTCTGCGGAGTCATTTGATTGTACTGGTAGGTTACTAGACATTAGATAATATTCCTTGTGATTCTCTATAAGAAGATACTATTTTATTACTAACAGAAAGAACCTTAGGATCTCCCTCAGCAATTTTTTCGTCAACTTCTTCTTTGATTGCATTTTTCTCTTGAACTGTTAATGTTTCATAAACACTCAGTCCAACTGCATTACCCACTGAAAGCCCTGCTACTGTTGATGCTACTACTCCGGTAGCAACTAATTGTTTTGCTACAGCATCTTTTAAGATTGGTACATCTTCTAATTGATTTTGTATTTCTGCATTAGATAGTTGTTTATTTTGTTTAGATGTTACTAACGGTGTTGCTTCTGTAGCGTTATTTTGTCCTGTTCCGCCACTCTTTGGAAAACTAGAATTTGCTAATCCACTTACATTTGCTCCAGTTGCCGCTGTTAATGATTTACCTAATACACTGTATCCTTCGTTACGTACACCTTCTTTAGTTAATTTTTTAGCATTTTTAATTGTATTCGTTGCTTTAATTAATGTTCCTAATCCAACATTACCGCTACTAAGATCACTAAACACACTTGCTCCGCCGGCTAATACTCCGCCTGCGCCAAGTAGACTAGCAGCTCCACCGCCGGCAATACTAATTGGACTTGGAGATGTATCATAATGTTCTGTACCAAATCCTACAGGAGCATTACCTTCTTCAACAGCACCTGTACTATAGAATACTGATTCATATAATATTTGCATTGTATTTTGTGAAGTTTCGCCGCCTGCGGACTGATCCATTGTATCATGTTGAAAACTACTAATAATAGGATTAACTAATGTGTATGTTACATATTGATGTCTAGCCATTTGGCTTATTTGAATACTATTAAAGAACGGTGCATACGAATTATTATCAAATCCGTATCTAAATGCATTTAGTGCTTTGCCTTCATATGTGTTATGTGGCATAAACCCTGTTGATGTTTGATTAGGTTTGCCTGCAGCATCTAAACTTCCTAAGTTGCCGTCTACAAAATAATATCTATAATACGATTCCCAAAGGTATGTTGTAAGACCCATATTATCATCGTGAAATGTAATGTTAATAGGATCATAGTCTAATCTAACTTGTAAATTTTTCTTACGATTGTATTTGTTTTTAGTTTCTGTTGTAACATTATACTTTGGTAAGTCTGCTGTTTTGACTAGCATGTTAACTTCTAAGCCATGCTTTTTATCAAAGTTAGGACGAACCTTTTTAATTACTTCTTCATTTAAATTAAATGAAACATGATACAGAAACTTAGTTTTAGGTGCTAACCTAAAGTTATCATCTGTGTATAGTCGAGAAGCATGACGGTAGTCCGCCATGTCACCTTTAGGGTTTAAAGCCCCACTTACTAAATTATCTAGAAATCCGCCAAACTTGCTCATACTAATATTTATCCAAGTGAATTATATGCGTAGATAAAAAAAAGGGACCTATAAAAGATCCCTTCTTCAAAGATTTTAATTACAATTACTCTTAGCTTACGCCAGTTGTAGATGCAATAGCTGCAACTGATCTGCCAATAGCAGTACCAACACCGCCTCCGCTAGCACCTTGAGTCTGTATAGCGTTATCGTATTTAATAGCTAGTGAAACTGTAACTGGCTCATTAGCACTATATGCTAATGTGTTATAGTTTGCACTTTCTAAATAACAACCATATACTTCAAAAGTTTCTAACACAGTCGGTTCAAAGTTACCGTTACCACCGTCTAGTACTTCGATCCTAGTTACGAACTTATAATCAATTCCGCTTGCAGCACTTGATTGCTCCATAAAGTCGAATTGCTTCTGTAGTTGTTCGCCGACTAATTTTTGAACAGCACCTGTTGCATCGTCTCTTAAGTTCAATGTAATAGCTTCCCAAGTATGTTTACCTGCTAGGTATACTCTTGAGTTGTAAACGTCAATCGTCATAGTTTCGAAGCTAACGTTTGGTCTAGTAACATCAACAACTTGTTTTGTTAACTCTGTAACTTCCCCTGCACTTACACCAAAGTTCTCCAAGCTCACTCTAAAGCGATATTGAAGTTTTGGCATTAACAGTCCTTGGTTGGAAGAACTGTTATCACTTGCTAGTGGAACTGTAATTTTTGATAGTGATGAAATAGCCATTTAATTTGCTCCTGTTATAATATTATTTATCATTTTTACAAGCCTGCTATCTCACCAGTATTTTTCAATCTCAGTGGAATGTATATAAACTCAACTGCTTTAACTGGTTCAATTGCTATATCTAAATAAAGCTCGTTTCTGTCAATTCTGCTAGGTGTATTGTTACTTTCGTCACATACAACTAAGAAGTCATAAAGTCCTCTTGAACCAACTAACTCTAAACATAAACTTTCAGCCGCTTGTTTGATCTGATCACGTGTGATCTTATCATTTGGCTCAAAGATATATGGTTTAGCAAGTTTGTTAAGTTGACTACGTAAGAATATTACAAGTCTAGAAACGTTAATTCTATCTAAAGAACTTGCACCTCTTGCACGAGTTTTTTGACCAAAGTTAACAAGACCTGCACCTGTAATAAACGTAATTGGGTTAATACTTAAACTATAAAGTGTATCACGTTGTCCTTCGTTCAACGCTACACTTACAAATTCGCCTTCTGCATCAATATATCCTGTTGCTGAAGCGTTAGTAATACCACCACGTCTTGTACCTGCTGGTGCAAACCAAGGATAACTAACTTGGTCACTTAATGCAAGTGTTCTTAGCATCATATGACTTGGTGGAACAACTACGTTGTTACCTGCGTTATCGCTTGAGAAGCCCCATGGATAAAACACACCTAAGTATTCATCTCTGCTTACTAGTCCTGCATCATTATCTTCAACTGCAAGGTTAACATTTGAACCCCATTCGTTTAAAGATGTTGCATCGGATTTTAGTTTAGCTGGTGAATCACCAACAATAAATGCTGTTAAGCCTCTATCATTGTTTAGTGCAATCATTTCTCCAATTAGTTCTGGATATCCTGGAGTTGCCATTAAGTTAAACACTCTTGACTCATCATCTCTAATTTCGTCATTACTGTTAACCATTGCTTGCATTGCCTGTACAACAACTTTACGTTGTGCCTTAGCACCAAAGCTACCTGAACCGTCATCTTGGTTAGCTGATTCAGTTACCCAACGGTGTGTGTAGTAAGAACTCATTGACTCATCACCAAAACGTCCATTGTCTAATGATGTATCAACATAGTTTCTAACAAATTTCTTAACATTAAATCCTGAACGTCTTGTGTTCCATAATAGCATTCCTTTTGGATAAAGTGCTGGATCTGGAGCATCTGCGTCTAAGAAGTTGCTTGATAATAGGTCTTTAATCTCACCTGCTGTTGCACTGTTTGATCCTGCTGTGTTATAACGAGCGTCACCAAATAGTACACCGTCTTCAGTAGTTTGATCACCTTTATCTAGTAATACCCACTTTAATGTAGAACCGTTATATTTGTAAATTAACGGATAGTTTTCTAAGTCTGCTGTGCTGACCCAAATGTCTCCATTTTTAAGTGCTGTACCGTCTGACTGTAATGTTGGCTCAGAAGCTGAAACTTGCGGTCCATTTGGATCAGTCTTATCACCATCAGTAGCCGCATAAAACGGACTTGTTGAATCTAAGTAACCTACCCAAGTAGTACCATTGTGAATCATAAGGTCAACTTCGTCTACAATTGAATTGTACCAAAGTGTGCCATCTGCTGTTAATGCTGTTGGAGCATCTTCGCCTGCTGTATATGCTAATACTTTCCAGTTTGAAGCAACAAAATCATTTACTGTGTCGCCTGCTGGAGCAGCATATAAATTAGGTGTTCCTGAATTTGCATCTACATAAGCTGCATAACCAATAAGTGCTAATGCACCTCCTGTATCAGTAATACGGAAGTCTCCACCTAATGTGTGTTTAATTGAAACTTTGTTAGCAGTGTCAACAGTTGCAACAATGTTAGTAAATCCTGCACTGTTAATAGCACCTGCTAGTGTATCTGCATCACCTGAAGCGCCTACTGCTGTAAATGATACAGTTTTTGCTGTCTGTAATGCACCATTGTTTGCTAAAGTTTCTTGAATATCAAAAGCATAGCTCTGTGCTGAAAGTTGAGCTGCTACAGCTGAACTTGTTATAACAGTTGCACCTGATGCTGCTCTTTCAAATATTTTAAAAGTTGCTAAGTTAACTGCTTCTTCGGCTACGTTAGATTGTACATACAATGAACCTGCTGCTAAATTAGCACCGCCACCGCTTTTATCTAGTGCGTATAATGCTGATTGGTTATTAGCATAAATTGGAGCAGCAACTTGTGTCCATGTGCCAGTTCCAACAGCATACTGCTTAACTCTAATACGAGCACCTAAATTAGGTTCAGTAGTTTTAAACCAAACACTTCCTGATGGTCTTGGAGTTGTATCAGTTGACTTATACTCTGGTACGCTTGTATGTGGAGCAGTTGTTAATGCTGGAATTGCATAAGTTCCTGCTGGAATCTTAACATCGTCTGCAAGTCCTGTTCCTTCTGCAATAATAATATTTGCTGTTGAAGCACCTGTATTATAAAGCTCTAATTGGCTATCTACTACTGCCGCTGTAACGCCTGCAATTGATAAAGCGTTAATATCGCTTACTACATCTGTTAATGCTGTTCCGCTTGATGTAACAGTAACACTGTTAATTGTCATTGTTACGCCTGAAGCAACACTAGCAACAGCTGAAGAACTTTTTACTGTAGCGTGACTGCCTTTCCAAGCTGCACTTCCAACTTGTACCCATGCACCGCTTGAATTTTTGTAAAACAACTTATTTACTGTTGTAGTTGCAACAACTACATAATCACCAATTTGGCCAACTGATGTTTTTGGATTTCCAGTTGCACTGTTGCCAACTAGTTTAGTTACATCAGTGATAACAGTTGGAACTTTATTACTAAAAGTTTGTCCGCCTGTTGTAGTAGCTGAATTTGAATTCCATTCAAATATACCAAAAGTTGAAGTTTGTGTATCAAACCAACTTGTTCCGTCTGCTGGTGCAGCCGCTGGTGCTGTTGCTGATGCTTTTAATTCATTAAGGTCGATGTCTGCACGAACAACATATGCTCTGTTGCTAACACCAAGCATTGAATAAGCTGCTTGTAATCCGTACTCGTTAAGTTCTCCTGCGTGTACTGGATTGTTATTAGAATCTGTTATAAAAGTTGGGTCGCCAAAGGTTTCAGTAAGGTCGCGTTGCGAAGTAAGTAAGTATGGCTTACCTGCGTTTGCCTTAGTTGTTCCTGCTGCTGTCCCTGTGCCTGCGCCATTCAGTTTATCCTGGGCGGAAGCAACGAATATCATTGGTACGGTACCTGGTTCAGCTGGTGTGTAAAAGCTCTCGTCAATTACGCTGACCTGTACTCCTGGTGATGTTAATGCCATTTTGTTCTCCTATTAGGTATAAGTTGTTACTAGTATTTAGCATCTTAGTAAAAAAACAATGGCGAAAACACCACAAAAAAGGGACCAAAAAGGTGAGGTAAATACAAGTATGAGACCATTATGCGTTTGCGGACAAAGACCAGCCGCTATTAACTACAAAAAAGGTAATAAAACATATTATCGAAAACGCTGTGAGCGATGTTTAAGAACAGGCGGAAAGAGTATTGGTATTCCTAAATGGAAACAGTCAGGTTATGTTAAAAAAGATAAATGCGAAAAATGTGGTTTTCAAAGTAAACATCACGAACAGTTTAATGTGTTTCATGTAGACGGCGACTTAAATAATTGTCGTCCTACTAACTTAAAAACTATCTGTGCTAATTGTCAACGAACTTTACAAAAAGAAGGAGTTAGGTGGAAGCAGGGAGATCTAATCCCCGATTTTTAAATATAGTTTTAATTAGTACATCTACATTCTTTTCTAAACGCTCAAGGTCACCGTTATTGTCAATAGTATAATCACACATCCATTGTTCAATACTCATAGACTTGTAACTTTCTAAAGGCAAATGATCTGCTCTGTCTACCCAAATAGCATAGTCAAATATTTCTTCATTTTGCATTGCAAAGAATTCACGTTTATTTCTTAGTCCACAGTATATACTATTTTCAGCAAATAAATTACGCCCTAATCGTGCTAGATCTTTACTACAATACTCGTGAATCATGTCGTACCATTCTGCTCTATGGTTATGTCTATCCACATAACATTCTTCCTCATTGGCATAACCGTACTTGTCTTTTAGATCATTGAATATGAAAAGTTCTGAACAAAATTTTGATGATGATTGAAATGAATAGTTGTACTTTTCTAACATTTCGCAAACTGTATCTTTGCCGTGTCGGCCGTGCCCTACTACGAGGAGTTTTGGTAACATAAAGTATAATCCTTTTTAATTAAATTAATTATACTGTATTTTATACTACTTGTCAATAGTTTTATTTAGAAATTGATTATAGGCCTCTTCAAAACCTGTTTCGTGTGTGTAACCTTCGTTATTATTCCATAACCGTTTGAAGTATCCTTCATAGCAGGCATAAATTGTTTTCATGTCATTTGGAAGATGGCCTTTAACCATATAAAAAAGCCTGCAGGCTTCTTTTTGGGATGGCTTAGCCAATAGTGAAACCATAGCCGACACCACCACCAACTTGTAATGATACGTCGTTCTGTAGTTTTTCTAATTCGGCTTGTGCTTCTGCTTTTAGTGTTTCGCCATTAAGTGCTGAACCGCCTTGTGGACCTGCTATAGTAGCAAACTTACTACGTGCTTCGCCGAGCATGTATTTACAACTTGCAAGTGTATAATCTTTAATCCATTGAATTGCTAGATAGTCTTTAAGTAGTTCTGAATCTGGACGATAGTTGTAACAATACATCATTACTTCTTCGTCTGCTCTTGGTCTTTGGAGAATAGTTAGTTTCTTTGTAGTACTGTTCCATTTAAATTCAATAAAAGAACCAAACATACGACCAACTAACTCTTGGTATTGACTAAACAAATCATAAGTTGCTAATCCGCCCATGTTAGAACTAGATAGTAAGTATGTGTTAGTATATGCCATGTTAAACGGTTCAAACAATGTTCCGCCGTCACCGCCACCTGAACGAGAACCTATGCTTCTACGGAATAGTCTTCTTACTTCCATAATCTCATTGGCTAACGTATATTCATTTTGATCAGGTATTAATTCTAAGAAGATATAAGATTCTTCTACAGCATTATCTGATCTTTGACGATATGTTGTTAATGCTTTGGTTAACGCTGTTTCATAATGAACAGGGTCAAGTTCAACATCGACCATACCACCACCTAACATACTGTGAACATAGTCGAAAATTTCTTGTTTTTGTGTTGCTAAGTCTGTCATATAATTGTTTCTCCAATAGTATTTATCGTATGGCGACACATAACGATAAATATGTTTATGCCAAGATTAAGTTTATACAAACCCGAAAAAGGTGCAGACTACAAGTTTTTAGATAAACAGATCCTCGAAATGTTTACAGTTGGAGGAACTGACTTATTTGTTCATAAGTATATCGGCCCTAAAAATACATCAGAAGAGGATGCAACAGCAGATCAACCTCATTACGATGTTGTTAAAGAAACCAACATACAAGATATGTTGTTTATGGAAAATAGGGATCGCAAGTATGACGACGATATCTATACTATTAGAGGTATTTACAATGTACAAGACATTGACTTTGATTTAAGCCAATTTGGGCTATTCTTAAGTAATGATACATTGTTTATGACAGTACACATTAATAGTAGTGTAGAAACAATTGGCAGAAAGTTAATGCCAGGTGATGTAATAGAATTACCACATCTTAAAGATGAATATGCTCTTAACGATTATACTGTAGCACTTAAACGGTTTTATGTTATTGAAGATATTAACAGAGCCGCTGAAGGATTTTCACCTACTTGGTATCCACATCTTTATAGATTAAAGTTAAAGCAAATATACGATTCACAAGAATACAAAGATATATTAGATCTACCAGCAGACGAACATGCACCTGGTGGCGATACACTACGAGATGTATTGTCAACATATGAAAAAGAAATGCAAATTAATGATGCTGTAGTAGCACAAGCAGAAGCAGATGCTCCTAAGTCGGGCTATGACGTTGCACATTATTATAGTTTAGATTCTAATGCAGACGGTAGTGTTGACCTTAAGAATACCAATGCTGACGGCGAGATACAAGCAAAACCGTCTAGATCCGGTTATCAAGGTTATCTAATAGGTCAAGAGAATGCACCAAACGGAGCAACATTTGGACATGGCATATCATTTCCAACTGATGCTGTTGACGGGGATTATTTCCTTAGAACCGATTTTTTACCAAAACGTCTTTTCCAATATGATGGTACAAGATGGATTAAAGTTGAAGGTGATGTAAGAATGACATTGTCAAACACAAATACAGAGACTACACAAAAGGGTACATTTATTAACAATACAAATACAAACGAAATTGCTGGAGAAACTGTACAAGAACGCAGTAGTTTAAGTAAAGCTCTAAGACCTAAAAAACCAGAGGCTGATATCTAATGCAACATTTTTACGACGGACAAATTAGAAGATACGTAACCCAAATGGTTAGGTTAATGAGTAACTTTAGTTACAAAGATAACGAAAATAAACTCGTGACAGTACCAGTTATGTATGGCGACATTACTAGACAAGTTGGTAGTATTTTGCGTGATAATAGTGAAAACAAAATACCAAGTGTGCCTAGAATGGGTGTGTATATCCAAGGATTAGAAACAGATTCATCAAGAATATCTGATTCAAGTTATGTTAGTAAGCAACATATTAGAGAACAAAAGTACAATGACGATACACAAACATATGAAGGTATTCAAGGTAAAAATTATACTGTAGAACGTCTACATCCTACTCCTTATATTTTAAACTTAAATGTTGACTTATGGACTTCGAACACAGATCAAAAATTGCAGTTAATGGAACAAATACTAGTTCTATTTAATCCTACATTAGAAATACAGACTACAGACAATTATATTGACTGGACTAGTTTAACAACAGTAAGCATTACTAGTATTAATTTTAGTAATAGAACTATTCCTGTAGGAACTGAAAGTGAAATTGATGTATCGTCAATGAGCTTTGCTGTACCAATATACATTAGTCCGCCCGTTAAGGTGAAAAAGTTAGGTGTAATAACAAATATTATTGCTAGTATACATGACGAATCTAAAGGCACTATAGAAGTTGATTTATCAACCCCGCAACTTGATGCATGGGACGACTCAATAGTAGTAGGGCGTGTTGATCGAAACGGAAATGAAATATATGAGACTAGTAATAATACTAATGTTACAACAGTTACATATGAAAATCAAGGGATATACGTTGAAGGTAATAGTGTTAAATTAATATACAAAGGTAAAGTTGGCACTGTTGATTGGCGAACACTATTTGAAGCAATGCCGGGCTCATACGAAGCAGGTATTTCCCAAATACATTTAAGACGCTTAGATTATCAAGACACTGAGTATGCAATAGTTGGCACATTTAGTCTAAACCCGTTAGACGAAACACAAATTAGTGTTAACTGGGACGCAGATTCGTTACCAGACAATACAGTATTAACAGGCCCAATGGGCGACAGAAGTAATGTAGATTATATTATTGATCCTGCAACAACAGGAACATCAGCATTAAACTTAGGCTCTACTACACCTAGAGTTTTAATACTTAATCCAATTGGCAATGCAATTAATACTGATGGTCCAGACGCATGGAAAAATCAAGACGGGTCAGACTTTGTAGCACAAGCAAATGACATTATTGAATGGGATGGTACTAGATGGCATGTAGTATTTGATGCTTCTGCAAATGATAGTGCAACTGACGTAGTATACATTACTAATCTTACAACTTCAAAACAATACCGTTGGAATAACTCAGAATGGCTACTTTCAGTAGACGGCGAGTATCCAAGAGGCACCTGGAGACTAGCACTTTAAAGATAATTATTTGTATGAGCAAAAAAATTATCTGTAGTGGTGCAATCTTTTATACACTAGAAACTAAACGATTCCTGTTTGTTCGCAGGGCTAACACCAAGCGAGATAATGTTTGGGGATTAGTTGGCGGCACAACTGAAGATAAAGAAACTCCGTGGGAAGGTTTACAACGAGAAATTAAAGAAGAAATAGGTAATGTTCCTAACATTAAAAAAACTATTCCGCTTGAAACGTTTGTAAGCAATGATACACAATTCTTGTTTCATACATACTTGTGTGTTATTGACAAAGAATTTATTCCACAACTTAATAAAGAACACGACGGTTATGCGTGGGTCAGTTTTAATAAGTGGCCAAAACCTTTACATTTTGGATTAAAAAATACACTTGAAAGTAAAGTTAATATACGTAAACTTGAAACACTTTTTGAAGTAATCAATTTAATTAATTAGGTATTAAAATGAATGACAATGTGACTAAAACTGAATATGGATATGAAGTATTATGGGCTAATACCGAACACTATTCTAGTAAAATATTAGTATTTGAACACATAGGATCAAAAACTAACATGAGCTTTACTAAGAATACTACTAAGTCGTGGTTTGTTAATAGCGGTCAACTTAGAATTAGATGGATTGACACTGAAACAGGTAAACTATATGAAAACGATTTAAATGAAGGTTCAGTGTTTCATGTTCCTCCATTGATGCCTGTTAGTTTAGAATGTTTATATGCAGGAAGTGCTATAGCAGAAACAGCAACCAAATACGATCCTAAAGATGTTTATCACATAATACCTGCAAGTAATATTGAGGCAGACAATGAACAATCTAAAGTTTAGTGAACTTCCAAAATTTCAAAAAGACTTAAAATATTTTACTCAAGAACTTTCTTTGGTATCTAATCCTGCACTTAAAGAAGAATGTAATAAGTTATTAAAAGAATTAGCATCCGAAGCAGCACAAATAGACGCCGGTCACGATCCTGCAAATAACGGATATATTGACCCTCGTTCATTACACGAAAATAGAATACGAATAATTGAGATACGTAAGCGATTAACTAATATTGTTAATGATTTAAAGACTGCTTAATCTTTTAACAGTAATGCTTCCAACCATAGCAGAATGTAGTGTACACTGATATGCAAAAGAACCACTAGTATTTTCTGGAATTCTCCAATACAATGTTCCGTCGTCTTGACCTTGTGCATCACTATCAGCACTTACTGTACCGTCTTCGGCTATATGTAATAAATTTGTTGTAAGTGCATTTAAAGATCCATCTTGTATTTCAAATGGATGGCCGCCTATGCCTAATAAATTAAATGCATATGTATGTCCAGATATTAAATAGATTGATGGATTATTTCCTGAATAATGTGGGTTAAATGTATAAGCTGTAGCACCGATGTTGTCTACAGTGAACGTAGTTGCAGCGTGTTCAAAAATTCTATCAACCGTTAAAAAGTTTGCGTCATTTACATCAGTTAAGTCTGAAAATTCAGTAACACCCGATGCACCATTATATGCAATAGTTACTGAGTCAGTATTAGCATCAGTAGTTACATTAATACTGGTGCCGCCTACAAGTGTAAGTGTATCAGTTTTTGATTCTGCAGCTACTGTTGTTTGTCCTGCTACAGCAACATTACTAAATGCATTTTGGTTCGGTTCGCCTGAACTAGCAGCTACGTCTTGGAAACTAAATCCGCCTGCACCGTTAGTTGTTAGTACTTGATTTGCTGTGCCATCTACAATGTTTAAGTCTGTTAAATCTGTTGGTATGCTTGATGCTAATGCTGCATCTGTAATACCGTATCCTGCAAGTGTTGTTGGTTTGCTAGTAAGTGAACTAAACACACCGTCAAATGCATCTGTAATGCCATAGCCTGCAAGTGTTGTCGGCTTACCTGTTAAACTACTAAATGACTGTGCCGGTACACTAGTTAAGTAACTGCTAAGATCTGGAGGTGTAAATCTAAACACACCTGTAGTATTATCATAACTAATTGCTCCATCTCCCGAGGCTGTTAATTCATTACCAATACTTAAATCAGTTAATGTTAATACACTCGGTGTATTAGAAAGATTATTATAGTTTAAATAGTATGATCCATCTTGACCATCAAGTGTATCCGCATCAGTGCCACCACCGCCAGTAGTAGCATCAGTTCCTGGTGCCCATTTTGTGCCATCCCATTTTATTACACTACCTGTACTCGGAGGTGATGTTGTTGTGTCAACGTCTGACAAAAAGTCTATGCTAAATGGACTTACATTAATTTCGATGTCATTAGTGTCTGTTGCATTTTGTGTAGTTATGTTTGTGCCGCCAATAATATCAAAAGTACTAGTAGGTGTTGTTGCACTTAATGTTCCGTCATCTGTACCTATGCTTGAAAATAAATTTGGATTAGATGCTGAACCTGTATAATTAATTGTTAGAGTTTTTCCTACTACACTACTACTAATATCCGTGCCGCCTGCAATAGTAATTGTGTCTGTGGCTGTTGTGGCTGTTGCACTACCAGTATCGCCTGCAACAGTTTTAAATAATGCAACTCCGTCTGCACCGTCAACAATGTTCCATACAGACCCATCCCACTTCCATGTGGTTGTACCATCTGTATATGTATCGTCTATGTTAGGACTGATTGGAAAATTTAAAGCCATTATATAGTTCCTTTTTTATATTTATCGCAATCGAGGTCCAACGTTACGAATTGTTAGAGGTCCTGTATAAGACATTGGATTATATACCGCATACTTGGAAAACATTATGTTAGGTTCAGAACCTAACAAGCTCTGATTTAAATTATCATAATCAGTACTAGAACCTGTGTTATATACTACATCTTTTGCATCATTAATAATATCTTGACGCAATTTATCTGGACTTGCTGTTGGTGTTGATTGGGCCTTTAATGCTACAAGACCTGCTACTTGAGGAGACGCCATTGAAGTGCCTCCGATATTCATAATTTTATAATTATCATCATCTGGATAATCTATTGTAGTATACGAAGCATCACCTATATTACTTGCTGTGCTTACTACTCCATTTCCCGGAGCCCATATATTTACAGCAGGGCCTCTAATAGATGATGTTGCTGTCTTATCGTAATAACTTCCTCCTGACGCTTGAATACTACTGTCAATATTACCTACATTTAATGCACGGTCACTATACGGTGAACTTCCTCTATGGTACTCGTAAGATACAGCATTAAATACTACAACATTATTATAATCTAATCCATTTGAAACATCATGCTTCATTGGAGTATTACCAGCAGCAATACAAACATGTATGCCGGCATCAATCATGGCTTCAATTTCAGCATCAATTGATCCTACACGGACTGGCATTCTAAAGCCGCTGCCTTCAGTTGCTGTTGGTACACCAGTAGCTGCCCATAATACATATCGATCTGTATATGTAGATCCCCATGTCCATGCTGAACCTCTATAAGTGCCAAAATCAGGATTAGTTGTTATAACGCTACTGTACCCCCAACTCATATTAACAACTGTTGGGCGTTTTGCGCCAGTAACTGGGTCTTTTGGTTTATTGTTATGCCATAATCTTATAGCATCAAACGCATCTGATATTGCAATTCCTGTTCCGTCAGATCCGGAAAGTGTTTCAAGTCCATTTAACTTTTGTGAATAAACATGAGCACCTTTAGCCCAACCATATGTTTTACCTGTTGCTATACCTGCAACATGTGTTCCGTGGCCGTCAGCATCTCTATAATGATTTGCATTTTGTGTACCACTAAGTCCACTTGCACCGTACCAATCTATTTGACGCATTCTAGTCTGTCCGGCTTTTAACCATAACTGTATTACTCCGTTTTGAGTGTATCCACCGGAAGTAAAAGCAAGTCTTAAATCTTCGCTAGTTTGTTCAATATGTATTGTACCTGCTAGACTAAGTTCAAAAGTATTTTTTTCTGCAGTTACTGTACCGTTTCCTATGCCTCCGAATATTCTAGTTCTTTCTACAGTCTTGCCGTCTGCTAAAACAAATCGTATTAAAAATTCGGCACCATCATATTGTCCGTTTGCCCAAGGTGTGCCTGTCATTGAAGCAATATAATTAGCTGTAGGATTTGCGAATTGATAATATGGTACGTATATATCATTAGTTGCTATGTTGTTATCAATAAAATTAAATGTAGCAACACCGCCTTGTACAGTGTCAATGAGTTCGTCTTTAGTACTAACCCATTCTGGGTGATCTGCTTGTATACCACTGTCTTGTATTACAACATCAACTCCAGTACCGTCAATAGCATAATCGTAATCTCCAGTTAGTGTAGTTTGAAATCCAAATGTTGAGTTATCAATTGCTGTACATCTTCTTAAGCCCCAATTCACATAACTTGATTGTAAATTTGAACCTCTATAAAATGTTCCTGTTTGCCTAGCCGCGTATCCAATCTGGATATCGTCTCTTTGATCAACAGGTATTTCTACACAATATACTCGTGGATCTTTTTTTAATTCTTCTGCTTCGTCGTCAGTAAGCAACCAGTGAGTCATGCGATCTGATCCAGGTCTTGGATTAGCAACTTCTACTGATCTATTTGGTATTGGTCCAGAACCTGTTGATGCTTCTAGTTCAGCATCAAATGCCTCTAAGTCTTCACCTCGATTAACAACAACAACATATTCCTTTTCACTCATTGTTAAATCTCATAAATCGTAAGAAACACATCAGCGTCTATGTTCGTGCCAGATGCATCATGTACGTATATTCGAATTACAGTAGTACTTGTTTTAACAAATGATACTGTTGCTGAACTTGATTGATTTTGTGCAGATCCTATTAATCCAAAACTATCAGTGTCAGCAGCAAGTGGACTACTAAAAGTTAAAGTATAATCACCTAGGCCGTTGTCAGCAACACTTGTAATACTAACTCCTTGTCCAATTACTGTAACTGGATTTGAAGATCCTTTTACTAACCCAGTGTACATAGGAGCAAAGACACCATTTGATATTACACCGTCTGGTGCTGTTAGTGTTATTGAACTAGCACTAGTAAATGTTGGTGAACCTGTGCCTGCATTAATATATGCATCAGCAGTTATATCGCCTACTGTAATATCATTAGTTGTAGTAGCACCTCTGCCAGTCACACTATCTAATGTATCTGTTTCAACAGTTGAAGTTAGATAGTTTGCATCATTAGTCCATTGACTAATGTTTCCGGTTTTATTTGTAAGCTCGTCGGTACTGCTTGCTGTAATAAAATTGTCTATAGCAGGTGGCGTGTATGTAAATACTCCGGTAGTGTCATCGTATACTAATGATGGCGTAGCATTTGCACTTGCTGTAGTAATAGATAAATCTGTTAAGGCAATTCCACCGCCGCCACCTCCACCTGTTGAGGCAAACGTAATAGTATCTCCGCTAGTAGTAATAGTCATGCCAGAACCTGCAGCAAAATTTACTGTATCGGTTGTAGTTGCAGCTGTTACTGTAGATTGTCCTGCTATTGCAAAGTTGCTAAATGCGTTTTGATTAGTGTCGCCACTGCCGCCACCGCCTGTGGTTACTCCAACTACTGGCTGAATCCATTGAGAACCATCTACATCGGTAATGTAAACATACAATGCTCCAGTATTACTGTTTAGCCAAATGCTCCCTTCAGATGGTGAACTAGGAACAGTTGCAGAAACGTCAATACTTGCTCCGCCTGATCCTGCTGTTATTCCTGCTTGGTTTGCTTTTGTTAAAAAGTCACTGTCAGCAATATTAGTTAAGTCTGTTTTAGCAAGGCCTGCTGTAGTTGCTTTTGTTAGTAGTGCATCATTGGTTACGTTTGCTAAATCTGACGTAACTAGTTCGTAGCCACCAGCTATTGCGCCACTGTACACTCTTAATGAATTTGTTGCTTTATTAAAGAATACTTCACCACTAGAACCAACATTTCTATCTAAAAAGTCGTCAGGTCTAGGAATTATTCTAATTCTATCGACAACTGGTGCTTGATTTGATGCCATTAAAAAACTCCTTTATATAGAGTATTTATCTGTACGTGTCTACTTATATTTGCTCTTGTTTGATGTTTGATCCGTGCAAATCTTCTGGTGGTGTTTGAGGATTAAGTATTTCGTAAATATTATGAGTCGCTAAAATAAATTTAGTAATACAATCAACATGCAATACCATTGGTGTGTAGCCCGGTATTTTAAGAAAACTAATATGTTGAATTTCTTCAACAGGACCCTTTTTATATTCTTCCATTGTTATAGGTTCTTCTTTTAAAGGCTGGCGATGTGAATTTCTAGTTGCAACAGTATGTTGCTCTATACCTTCTTCATCAATATAAAATAGAATAAGATCTTTCTCGTCTAATAGTTGAGTTAATAATACTTGTGATCGTAAGCGATCTCGTTGGAACTTACGCATAGTATAGGAGTCTTTTACTTCTTTTTTCTTAATTGTAAAAATGCTTAACTCTTCTGTTGCAAATTCTTCGATAGCCATTATTTTCCTCCAAAATGTTTATTGTATATATCTTGAACTAAGTTACGTTTAATTTTAAATGTAAAGTTCATAATAAATTGTTTCTTTTTTAACCAAAGCTCGTCACTTGCATTTTTATCTCTTACTACTAACTCAAACTGTTGCTCTGATAATGGTATAATTTGTGCTAAAGGTGTTCCTGCTTTAAGCAAATACTCTCCTTTAGGAATATTGTAAAATGCTTGAACATTTAACTCAGTACTTACACTTGGATCTAATATACCTATACTACTTTCAAACTCAAAACTATCAGGATATGCAATTGGTATCATTATAAATTTAACCCCTTTAGGTGCAATAACATTCCAAGGTGTGTTAAATTTAATTAGTGAAGTCATGCTCCAAGGTTTAACTGGCATTAGTGTTTCAACTCCAGTTTGTTGCTTACTAAGAATTTCTTTACCTTCAGCAAGCTCGTGAATATCTGATGTTGGAACTGTCCACTTAAATTCTTTGCCGTCGCCCATAGTCTCAATTAAAACATCATGCCACATTGGTAAGATATATCCATGTTTGTTTAAATCAAATATGCCCGGGCATTGAGCAATATGATCCATCCTACCTTTTGATCTTTTTGACGATGTTTTATAGTCTTCTCTAGCTCGCTTTTGCCAGTTAGTAATGTACTTACTTGCAGGTATAATTGGACATGCGTCTGCTACACCAGGAATTGACGAGAAAAATTGTATCTTTTTCATTTTGCTATCCTAATATCAAATGCTATATTAATTCTATTTTTACTTGCATGTTTATTTGTTTCTACTTCATGCGGTAGCCAACTTGGCCACATTATTAGATCTTTGTCTGCCGGAGAAAAATAAAAGTCTCTAACAAATGGTGAAGCACTATCGCAATCTCCTAGTACGTTAGCCGGATTAACTATTCTTAAGTCTCCAGTATCTGCACCTTTTACATAGTATACACCAGAAAATATTGCGTCTTTATGACTATGCATTACATTTCTACTTCCTGGTTTATTTACGTTAGTCCAGTAAGTTAAAATATATTTACGATTGTGTTTTGTCATTAGTTTTGCAAAAATACTATCTAATTCACTATAGTAATCAACATTTTCGTTTACTAGATCTATAATTGCATCAGTTAGCCAACTTATATTTTCATAGACATGCGAAGATCTCCAACAGTCTAGATTAGTAGCATCTGTTGAAGGTGTTGCATCATAAACACTATTAATATCATCGAGTAGTTGAGATACTTGTGCTTCTGTACCTACATTTTCGTTATGAAAAAACTTAGCCGTTAATATTGATGTCATCTTTCATACCATTCTTTTAGATAATCATAATGATTTAAAAACATATCTTCTGCTAGTTCTACTCTAGCGGTATGCGATTTACAAAAATACTCAGCATATTTTTTTTGTTTGTCAGTTAACGCAGACTCTGTTCCTTCATATGCTCCGCCAGCATGAAGCATACTAAACCATTGCGTAACACAGAACATACTGCTTGGTGTTAAATGTAGAAATCTTTGTGGTCGAGGCAAAAATGCTCCAAGTATCTCTTTTACAAACCTTGGTCTATCTTCAATTTTTTGACTACGTACTTCTTTCCAAAATTCTGTATCGCTTCTTGTACTATAGTGATAATGTGCCCAAACAAATGTAAATATTTCTGCAGACATTTCACCAAAGCCTTGATTCATTAAATGCTTGGCTTGGTCAGACCAAACATTATTATTTGCATTTAATAAATCAGTTAAACTATGTACTAGTGCTGTTGTAAATGTAATTCCTGTTGCTTCTAATGGCTCAACAAAGCCTGCACTAAGACCAACTCCTACTACATTTTTTAAAGCAATCTCATGATGGGCACCACACTTCATCTTTAAGTGTTTAGCTGGTGCAACATACTCACCTAAATGTTTTCTTAGTTCTGCTTCGGCATCTTCGTCGCTAATATGTTTACTTGAATATATGTATCCGTTACCAACTCTTGTAAAGATAGGAATAGTAAAGCACCAGCCTGCATCCATTGTGGTTGCTTTTGTATAAGGATGACATTCTTCTTGAGGATTAGTATATTGTGTCTGTATCATTACAGCTCTATCAGTAAGTAATCCTAAATCGTTAAATGACTGCCATTTTGATCCTAACTCTTTTTCAAGTAATAAACTACTAAATCCTGTACAGTCTAAAAATAAATCACCTGTATATTTTTCGCCTTCTTCATTTATTAAATATTCAATACCATTTTCATTTTTTGTAATACTTGTAATTTTAGTATCAATATATGTAATATCGTCAATTATTAGATCTTTGATTGTTTTAATAATTTGATATGCAGAAAAATGTACAGAGCCAAAACCACTTGGTCCCATACCTGTATTAACATCTAGATAATCTTCATACTTTAAAGATTTATTTGCTTTAGCAAGTCGATATGCTGGATGCCATTCTGCTAATTCTGAATAAGGTTTATCTATAAAATAGTCTGAGTAGAAAAAGTCTTCAGCAATTACACTATTTACAGCGGTGTCATTGTCAACAAAATAAGGCTCATCGTTCCACCCAATGCATTCAACCCCATACTTAAATGATGCATCACTAGCATTCATCCACTTGTGAGGTGGAATTCCGCAACGCCATAAAAATTCTGCTGTTAATGGTTGTGTACCTTCACCAACGCCAATTGGTCCTGCATCTGAGTCTTCAATTAATACAATTTCAGCTGGAACTTGTAATTGATTTCTTAGATATGCTGCAGATAACCATCCACTTGTTCCGCCGCCAAATATTACAATTTTTTTGACTTTATTTAAAAACATTCATCTACCTATATAAAAATTCTATGTTAAAAGATAAAGACACTCTATCTTTACCTGCTTTATTTGGCTCCACTTTATGTTGTAACCAACTAGGAAATAATATTATCATTCCTTGCTCTGGCGGAACTCTAACAATGTTACTATACTGTTCACACCTATGAGGGAAAGAAATAACAAACGGATTTGGACTTTTAAAAGAAATCATTCCGCAATCTTTATCAGCTTTATGATAGTATACACCACTAACTGTATTAGGCTGGTACCCGTGTTCATGTAGTCCGATATTATTATCTTTCTCAAATATATTTAACCACGACTCTGCTATTTGATAGTCATCTTCGATAGACTGTTGTGCATCATTAAGATACTTTTTGACATGCTTAAGAATTAATTTTTTAGTGTTAAGTAATTTATAATCTTCTATTATATTAGTTTGTTTATTAGGTATAAACGTAGTATTTGCTGTATCATTATGAGGTTGCCAATCGTTCTTAAATTCTAGTTTAGGTATAATTGATGATAATTCTGATTCAACTGTATTGTCTCGATCAGCATCAATGTATATAGGAGTACTAAAAAAGTTATGTATCATGTTCTAACAACCAATATGTATAATCCGTTCCACCATTCTTTTGGATTCTCTTCACTGTTTAGTAATATTTTCTCATATGTCACTAATCCTTCACAAGCATTGATTGCTTCTCTCGCACCTTCAACAACTCCATCCCAATTAGCATCGTCAAATATTAAAACAACTTCATTTGCAAATGTATTCCAATAATGTATAACAGCATCGCGTGTACTTTCAGCATCGTGAGGCCCGTCATAGAAGAACATCTGTACTTGCTTTTGCCAAGGGGTTGTATCAACTGACATCATATCAGCATTAATTACAGTTACACCTCCTGACTGAGGTTGATACCTTTCAATGTTCTTTTTAAATTCTTCAAGATTGTTTGGTGGAAGTGTTTCGTCTTTTTGGGGTTGAATTTGTTCTTCCCATTGATCAATAGCAATAGCATTTATAGGATTATCTTTAATAACTGAACACATTGTAGCACCTAAGTATGAGCCAATTTCTAAATAACTGCCAACTCCTTGTGCAATGCCATTTAATACTGTTTGTACTCTTGGACTTGTTAAACCTGGTACATCAACTTTTATCTTAGGTACTCCGCTATCAGCAATAACTGATGCTACATGTTTAATAATATCACTATGATCTAAGTCTGACTTAGCCTTATAAATTTTATCACAATATTGACATTCCCAACAATCAAATTTACAATTTTTAATTTTGTCACGCCATATATTAATAGGCTTGTCTTTTAAATTTGTTTCTTCAAGATATGTTTCAAATCCTGCTGCAACAATTTCTTCGTCTCTATCCCATTTACGAATTATTTCCATTGTTTCGTAAAGTCTTGGTATTGCTTCACGTCCGTGCATTTTAAATACATCAATACCTAAGTCGTTTAAAAATTCTTCCCAGTCTTCTTTCCATGGTGGAAGGTCTGCTGTTTTCAAATGAACTGAAGGATCTAATACGTCCCATTTTGGACAACTAACACGACTAATAGGATCATTAAAGTATTGTGGTGTTGGGTCTTGCCTTGTATTATTAAACTCAAAATGTTCAACCATCATTGGACAGTTTCCTAAACATCCTTCATTAGCAAGTAAACTATACTTTATTTCTTTTCCTAAATTAACTTTAATCCAGTCTTTTGCCTCTTTTAAGCGTAGTAATGTATCTCTATCACGCATTAAATCTCTATCAAGATTAATGTAATCAAATCCTACTTTAGCAAGATTAACTATTTCACTGGCGGTACGTACATCTCTTAAAATTGTATTTTTAACTTGTAATTCAGGAAATGCTTTTTTAATTTGTCCTGTTGCCATCCAGTGTGTATGCGGAATAGTTACAGTTTTTACGCCTGCATCATACAAAGGTTTAAAGTTTCTAATAAGTGTATCTAAATTAGACTGTGTTGGAGGTACTGTAGTATTATTAAATGTAGCACTAATCGGTATACCTATTTCTTTTTGAATATACAGTGCTGTATTAATTGCATATGAATAATCCTCATTATGCATGAAAATATCACCCATTGCATCTTGCACAAAAGGCGGTATTCTACTTGTAAAGTATACATCGTATATAAGATGTTTGTACGTCTTTAAAAAATCATAATACTCTTGAAATTGTTCAGGAGTAAGTTTAGGGTTTAAAGGTACACTAAATATTTTTTGCATTCATGTCTCACTAGTATAGCTATATTTTATACTTAGTATAGCATATAATGCGTTCCGTGTCAAGTTGAATTATGTTTCTTTTTCGGACCAATTAACTTTAAATGTTGGAGTACGAGGAGTTAAATTAGTTGCAGGGAAATTACACTCAAAATAATTATACATCAAACGCTGACATTCATCTAATGTAGTAACTTCATTGCCCATTTTAGTTAACGCAGGAATGTATCCATTGTTTGCATCTAATTTATTTTTAATGTGCAAATTCATAACAGTCTTTAAAAACTGAAGGCCGTTATTAGTATCTTGCTCAGACAACTCGTAATAAAATTTAGGACCTTCTTCAGTATGTGTATCACCGGTATCTTGAACAATTTGTTCGTATATATCAGTTTTCTTTGCTACTGGTATTTCTCCGTTTAGTGCTGTTACAAACTTATATGACTTTGCTACTTTTTCTGGAACAACAGCACCATTTAACCAATCAACAAAGGTTCCGTCGGGTGCTGTGCTTACAGTATAACTCCAAAAATCTCCAATTCTCTCCATGCCGGGCAACCAGCGAGGATCATTACCCGAGATTGTTTCATGAATTATATAAATCAAAGTCGTCATCCTTATTGTTAACTGGCTCAAAAGTATCTCTGTCAAAAGCCTGCCCTGGTTCTTGCTCGGTTATCTGTTCTTGCATCGGCTGCGGAGTTAGCAAATCTTTAGTTGGTTGAGCTCCCAACTTTAATTTTTCGTCTACTTCAAGTTGCAAGTTAGTTTGAACCTGTTGTAACTGAGATGCATAACTAAGGGCAAGTCCTAATGTTTCAGTTTGTTGTTCTGGAGCCATACTTAAAATAGCATCCATGTTTCCTGTATTAATTCTGCCATAGAATACTAGATCTGCTGATGCTTGTTTTGCTAATCTATTTGTCCAATACTCTGCTTCGTATACATCTTCTTCTTCAGTGTTTAGAATATCCATATAAGTTCTGCCTGAACCATCTGGAAGTAATGCTTCGTCTGACTCTAAAAACTCATTAATAAGGTCAATTAGATTTTGTCTTTCAAGATAATATTCACGTAGTTTTTTACGAGACTGATCTAAATTTTTAGATTCGTTATCAGCTTCAATTTGTGCTAATCTTTTATCAAATTGATCTTCAGTATTATCAGCAATCCATTGATTGCGATCTCGTTCAACTTCCCACTTTTGATTATCGTACAAAATTTGTTGTAATGATTCTTCCCTACTTCTAAGTTCTAACATCCACTGACGTAATTTTGCAAATGGGGTAATTTGTGTTTGTCCAACAAACCATTTTAGTTTAAATTTTGGATTAGTCCATTGCTTATTATAAGCAGAACTTAATGTTTCTTTATCTTTTTCTGATAATTGATCTACATTAGTAGTTAGTGGCATTGTTGGCGCATCACTAAAATACTGCTGTTGTCTATCGACTTTTTTGTCAATATTGTTGTCTGTCATTTATATCTCCTAAAAAATAATATCAAGTATTACTTATACGAGTATTTAACTAGACTACGCTCTCCAAGCGCCGAAACCTGAACTTCGTCCAGCTGGCCCTTTAGGCTCCATTGATGATGCACCCTGTGTTTGGGTTTCTGTTGCGTATACAAATTTAGCAGCTAAGTTATTTTGTAGTCCGTTGTATTGTCCTAACATATATGATTTATCATTGCCTAACGTGTAGTTTTCTTCACCACAGTTAGTATATGCTTTATTCATATAACTTCCACTTGCTGTTGTATCTGTAAGATGATTAGTTCTACGATATGTGTAGCCGCCTGCCCAGCTTCCGTTGTTTCCGGCATACCCGTGAACTAATTTAGAAGCTATAGACTTTTGTTGGAAATGATATCCTGGTTGTGTACCACTTCTTGATAATAATGTCTCACTTGCAAATTGGAAATTCCAGCAATAAACTGTGCCACTATAACCTTCGCCCATATACCATGTTCCATAGTTTTCTGCACTAATACCCCAAGGTCCGCCTGCTGTTGATCCGCCCTGGCCGGCTGTAGTACTTAGACCTGGTCTAGCATACATTATTTCTGTAATATTGTCAAATCGTTCAACATCTGATCTTCCGCCACCTGTAATCCAAGTTGCTAAGTGTTCTTTAAATATTGCTCCCATATGACCTCTACTATTAGCCATATTAGAACCTGCTTGACATGCAAATGCTGTATCTGTACGCATACTAAATCCACTAGTAATATTACCACTAGCATTGTGTGCGTTTGTTGTTCCAAAATAGAACGCCCTGTCTAGTCCTACAGCACCAGCTTTATAGTTTCCTGTTCTATCTAATAAGTCTCCTAAGTCAGTAGAAGTATCTGTCGAATGGTCTGTTCTGTTTACGTTTTTCCAAACAGCTGAACTTTTGTATCCACCCATAACATAACCGGCTGTAACAATTTGTCTTGTATACCAAGGAATTGTAAAGTCTTGCCAAGCACTATTATGAAGTGTGGAATAATATTCAACTGCACCTTTGTCAGTGTTATAACGTAATGCACCTTCTGGATTGTTTGATCTTTGTCCAGTAGTTCCCCTAGGTACTCTTAAGTATCCTGAATCGTTAATGTGACTGTTCTTTAACGTTGCCATTTATTATTCCTTTAGTTGTTCCATCCGCACACAGCACTACTCATTCCTGCTTTACCTTTAGGTTCGCCTGATGCGCCTAACTGGAAGCCTGAATCTGTATTATAATTCCATCTGTGTGATAAGTTATTCTGTAGTCCGTTATATTGTCCTAGCATATACTGATGGTCTTGACCCATTGTATAGTTTTCTTCACCGCAATTACCAAGAGGTTTATTTACAGTTCCTGATGTACTATTAGTAATAAAATTAGTTTTTCGATACGTATAGCCGCCTTGGTAAGACCCATTAGCGCCGCACCATGCATAGTTGTGTTTACTCTGTATTGATTTCTGTTGGTGGTGATTACTTATTGTAGTGCCGCCTCTAGATGTAAGTGTTCTTGTTGCAAATGTAAAGTTTCTATTATCGTTAGACGTAAACATAATGCCATAAGTTTCATGACTAGCACCCCAAGCTGAAGCTGAAGTATACGTAGGACTAAGTACGCTCACAACTGATTTTGTAACCATGTTGTATTCTTCAATATTAGCAGATCCTCCGCCAACAGTAAATGCAAGTACATCTTCTTGGAAAACTCCACCTAAACGTATTCTATTATAACTTAAATTACGTGAAATATCAGTAGCATTAGTTTCTGTTCTCATATTGAAAGCAATAACATAGTTTGAGCTTGCAACGTGAGCATTACCTGCACCAAAGACATACGTATAATCTTTACTACATGCTCCCCATTGATAGTTAAATGCTCTTTCTAAAGTGCCATCGCCTAGATTAATTGTAGTATCAGTAGAATTAAAACACTTATTAACATTATTCCAAACAGCTGCACTTTTGTATCCACCAAGTACATATGATGTAGTAATAATTGTTCTATGCGGAAATGCAACACTGTTAGATGCCCAAGCATAACCGTCCCAATATTCAACGATTCCTAAATTACTATTTAATCTTACTGCACCTACTTCGTTTGCTGGTCTATCAGCATCAGTTCCTACAGGTAATCTTAAATATCCAGTATCATTAAAATTTGTATCTAATAGTTGTGCCATGTGTTATATTCCAAATCTATGTCTTAAAGAGTGCGTATTGTTTCTAATTTCTTCGTCGGTATGTCTATCAGAGTGTGCTGAGAAAAACTTAATATCTCCCCAGTACTGGCTACCAGTAGTAACACTAGTACTACCACTATGATATCCGCCTAAAGAACCAAATCCTCTATTATATCTTGCGTTTGAGTTTGTTATAGTTCCTGCAAGAAATCCATTAATAAAAAACTTATATGTTGGATTATCACTATTACTCCAACTCCATGCATAAACAGCAAACATTCTCATAGTACTTCCGCTAGAAGTACCAGTATACTGATCGCTACTGTAACAAGGAAATTGTGTGTCTTGATTTGCACCACTGTCGATAAAGCCGGAACTATTGTTGTCATACGTACCAACATTATAAGCGCCACTTCGTATTATTACATGATGATCAGCACTGTAAGATCTTGTGAGTGTTCTCCACTCACTTGTGCTAGTTTTTACTCTTGAAACACAATAATATGTTACATCACCCTCTAGTGAGATATCAGAAGCTGTCTTAGCTTGACCATAACTACCATTAAAATCAAAGTACCCGTCTACACCATAATTTTGATCACCTTCATTAGTAGTAGTAGTTCCTTTAATGTGCGGGCCTGTTCCTAACGAACTATTTTGCCAAGCATTAGTTGCAACATTCATATTGTTAGCATTACCTGACAGGTCATACCATACACTTCCGTTACCTGGATACGATTCTGGCAATGTAGCATCTAAATGCATAACACAGTTCCTACGCATAAATGCGCCTTGACCCGTTCTAACATCTGCCCAAAATCCCTTAAAATAATATTCAACATATCCTAAGTCGGTATTAAATCTCATAGCACCGTCGCCTGGATTAGAAGGGCGTTGGGCTGTTGTACCTTTAGGAAGGGTAGTCTGATTAGTTGAGTTTATAACTGTGTTCTTTAAAGTTGCCACTAGGCTTACTCCCTATTTACTTTTTTTCAATTCAGCGATTTCGTTTGTTAATGTTTTAACAGACTCAATCAAATATGCTGTAAGTTTGGTATAGTTAATACCAAGTGGTTTACCAGCATCATCTAGTTTAACTAGGTTTGGCAATACATTATAAACATCTTCTGCAATTAATCCAGCTTCGTCCTTTGTACTTCCGTCTTTACGATCATATGTAACACCTGATAATTTTAATACATTTTCTAATGCATTAGTAATAGGATTAACGTTTTCTTTAAGAGCAATACTTGAATCCTCTACAATACTAGTTGCTGTCATTGTAGTAAAACTACCAGCAGCTCTAGATGCCCCGCCAATTGTTGTACCATCAATATTACCGCCATTACAGTCAATAGTGCTTATTGTTGTAGTACCACCTAAGCTACTATTAGCGGTTGTAGTAATTGCTGTTGCTGATAACATACCAGATGCAGGAACAAATGACAGTTTTCCGCCACTATAATTTAAGCCTGTAACACTACCATCATTAGCATCGGCATCATCCATTATGGCAACGTAATAGGTGCCCGAGTCTCCTGTTTGGTTTGTTGTTTCAAAACTAATATCCCCAAATGACAAGTTACCACTTGTATCACTTGTTATTGCATAACCATTTGCTGATGGTAATGCTGATGGCATAGTTAATGTATAACTGCCTCCTAAAGTGCTTGGTGCTTTAAACCCAGCATAATTACTACTTGCTGCATCTGCTAATTTTAAACTTTTTTCACCATTAATTTGAACATGTTTCGCAGCTTTTACTTCACCAGTTCCGTTTGGGTCGAGCACCATATCGACATTGTCTTCAATAGTTTGTAAGTTATTCTCTTTGGCAGTGAATGTACCTAAAACCGGACCACCCTGTACACCTGTTGTAATTCTACGCATTATTATTCTCCTTAAACTGTTGAGGTTTCAATACCGTATACTACAACACTTACATCTGTACTGTCGCATCTACATACAATATTTTTGCTCGCATCAATAACAATTCCGCCTCTTTCAAGTACACCATTACCAATTAACTGTGAGTCAAATTCAATATACTCTGCATTAGTTGGTGTTCCTGAAGCAGCTAATGCTACACGAACAGCTCTGTTATTTGCTGATCTATTTGATACACTAACAGTTACTACTGCAAATGTACTAGCAGGTACAGTGTATACAGTTGTATCTGTATTTGCACTTAAATCTGCTGTTCCTAAAATTCCTGTTGCCATTTTGTTTTCTCCTAATGTTATCTTAACATGTAATTTAATGCTAGTGGTAAGCCAAGAACACTTCCACTAAAGTTAACGTTTGCTTTGATATTTATCGTTTCTCCAGACACCGTTGTTATCTGATTGGTGTTAATAAATATGTCGCCTGCTGTTACTGAGTTCACGTTTAGCGATGCACCACCACCACCAATTTGAGCTTCAATATACGCTTTTACAGCTCTTTGTGTCGGAACTACTGTATCTGAATTTGCTGTAAAGAATGGATCTGTACTAAATTCAGTAATACTTGCTGAGTTACCACCTAGTGTAACTTCACCCAGTGATAGTTCTTGTAGTCCTGCAATATTAAATGCATCAGCATCTAGTGTTGCAACACCAGTTGCCTGTTCAATACTAAACAATGAACCTACTCTAAAGTTACCATCTTGGTCAGTTGCTGTGTAGAATACTCTACCACCGTCAAAGTCATTTGTTTCTTGACTTTGTACTGGTGCATTAACTGGAACACCCGGATAGTTAGTATCTACAAAGTTACCAGTACCAATATCTAGGAAGTCATGTCCTGTTAAACGTACCTGACTAAATCTAATACGCATTGATGTATCTGCTTCGTCTGCTGGTGCTTCACTAATTGTTAATGATGGACTAAGTTGTAAGAATCCTTTCTTAGAACCATCGTTAACGCCAGTTAAACTTACTGTACTAACAAGTTTAAAGAACTTGTCAGGTATTCCAGCAATTACAACGTTCGATCCTGGAACTGGAGTTGATGTTAATCTCTTAACAGCAATGTATGCTCCGTTTTGGAAGAAGTCTGCTTTACCGTTACTTCCTTCTGCGTTAACAGAAGCTGTAGCTGTTGTAAAACTTGTTCCTCTATTTATAAATGTTGGATTTGCTATTGCACCGTTACCAACTCTTACCTGTAATTCAACATCTGTAATGTTGTTTGGATCAGTAATTGTAATTGTTGGCGCACTAGTGTAGCCGCTTCCTGGTTCTTCAATATTAATTTGGAACAGTTTTTCGTTTGCAATCGCTGCTCTTCCTCTTGCTGTTGCTCCAACTTTAACTTCTTCAGCAACCGATGTACTGTCATATGTGTGACATATAAACTTACCATCTTGTCCTGGATTACCAAATACAACTGCACCGTATCCTGAACTTCCATTTGCTGTTATAGTTTTACTTGTCCACTGTATTCCATTTTCTGAATGTACAATAGTATCTGCGTCATCTTGGAATGTAACAACAAATACGCCTTGTCCGTATGCAATATTTCTTGGTGTTCCAACAGTTGGTAATGTTGCATCAGTCCAGTTTTTACCATCTAAACTATATGCTGCTTTAGTTCCACTTGCTGCTATTGCAACAAATCGACCATTACCCCAAACTAGGTCAGTCCATGTATCTGTAGATAAGCCTGCACCTGCACTCCATGTAACACCGTCTGCACTCCATACTGTCTCGTTAGTTCCAGTTTTCATTGCAACAAACAATCCTTTTCCGTATCTTACTAGATTGTATCCAGTTGCTGGCAATGCATTTGAACTTAGCGACCAAGTTAAACCTGCGTCTTGGCTAAATGCAACATCTCTATCGCCTACACTTGTTACAACAAATCTATTATCGTTAGTGCCAACATTACCAAATGCTATGCTCTTAGAGCCTGCAGATGCTAGTCCAGCTGGTAAACTACTAGTTGCCCAAGTATCTCCATCAACGCTATATGCCGCTGTATTATCTCCTGCACATACAGCAACTACAGCACTTGTTTTGTAAACACTTGATCCGTCATCTAATAATCCAGTTGCTATTGATTCGTATGAACCTGATCCTGGAGTTGGTAACGCTTCTGCTGTCCAAGTAATGCCGTCAACACTTTTGAGGCCACCTGTTCCACTAGTTGGTATTGCAACAAATCTACCTTTTTGTCCTATTCCAGTAAAGTCAAAATCAACAATAGCACCTGTGGCTGCGTTAATTGTTGTAATTGTAATAGTAATATCATTTGCAGGTGTTGCGCCACCTAATGAAGTTCCTGGAATTTCACAGTGGTTTAATCTACCATAACCAGATCCTGCATTATTTAATGTAACATAATACTTTTCGCCGTTTCTAGTAATATCAAATGTTGCACCAGTACCGTCTGATTCAGTAACTGTTGCTACTCCTGTGTACTGTGCTGATGTTTCTACAAATACAGCATCTTGTACTTCTGTTGCACCACTAAGCGTTCTTTGTGTATTTGACTGTGGCGGTGCTGTAAATATTGCTGCTGGTTCAATTTGATATGTTGATGTAGAGTTAGGAGCAGCAAATGTTGTTCCTGGAACAACGTGATCCCAACCTGCTGTACCATCTGATACCTTAACTACTGTTGCACGTTTTGTACCTGCATCATATGTGTCAATTATACCAAATAGTCCTATACCTGCACCACCAATAATTTGAACTCTCATACCAATGTACGCTGAACTTACATTACCGTCTGTTGATGAAAGATCAACATATGTAGTTCCACCGGACTGTGCAACGTTTGATACCGATGTATATCCGGTACCGCCTGCTGTATCTGGTGTAGTTTCAATAATACGAGTTTGGAACATTGCTCCGTCTCTATATTCGTCTGCTAGTACTTCTTCATTAGTACCTGGACCAAAGAACTCAAGCAATGCTTCAGTATAATCGTTACCTGCATGACTAAATTCAACATTTAGTATTTCATTATTATTTGTATTAACACCTGAAATAGTTGCATTATATTGTGATGCGTTATCAATAACTGCTGTTACTGGAACTTCAGTTGGGTCAACACCCTCTGCTGACGATCCATATTTACCATATGAGTTATTACCGTTAGTTGCACGTATACGTCCGCCGTTCTCTGCAAGATAACCTACGTGTGAGTAGTATGTAAACACTGACACAAGTTCTGCTCTACCGTTGTTTGTAATCCATGCTCCAATACCATCACTAATAACCTGTGTAAAGTCGTTACTAACAATTGAGTCATTTCCGCCTGCGTGTAATGCACCGTCAATTTTTTGACCAGTTGCTCCAAAACCAAATGTTGTACAGTTTTGTACATACGGTGATCTTGCTGTAATCCATACACGTTGATCGTTTGGACCCCAACCCGGATCCAACGATGCATAAGCACCTGCTGTTGGTCGTTGTGTTCCAAACTCGTTTGCAGGACCTAAGTCACCTTTTAGTCCTTTCATAGACATAAGTCTTAATCCTGTGCCATTACGTAAGTAGTAAAAGTCTTCTTCTTGTGAGCCAATAACACTATTAACATAATATCTTGCAGCCAGTAATGTTTTGTATATTCCTGGTCTGTAGAATGTTAATGCGTTTTCTGTATTACCAATTTTATATTGACGTTTCCATGTCTGAGCCCATTCAAGGTCCCATTTCATTGCATTAACGTATTCTTTAACATCACGTTTACAAATTGCTTCGCTGTAAACATATGCTTTTTCAATTTTAATTGATCCGCTCCACGGATTATCTACAGCTACTTCTGTACCGTCTACACTATTTGATAAACTAAATTGTGTTCCGCTAATAATTTCTTTTACATAGTACTTTGTATTAGGAAGGAACAAACTAGAGTTTTCTAAAATGCTGTTTGTATTAGTTAACTTGACTTCCATACCTTCGTCTAACCAGGCTGTTGAAGTAACTGTTAATCTATTAGAATCTGTTCCACCTGCTGAACCACCAACAACTACTGCTGTTGCTGTAACAGTATCACTAAAGTAATCATTCACATAAGCAACAACTTCGTCTGCAATAAAGTCTTTATTAAGTTCTAATTGACGTATAGCATTAAATACCTCTTGGTCATTAACTGACTTCATGCCGCCTTCTGCAGCTCCAGCAAATAATGTATCTTGAACTATTTGCCATGTTGTGTTGATTCCTGCTATAGCATCTGCTTCGCCACCTACATTTTGTACCGCAAGTGTTTTTGCAAATTCATTTGCAGCAATAGTTGCTGTCTTTTGATCTCCAACAACTTTACTTGATGGTGCTCTTAAGTAACTTAATGCTGTTATCAAACTAGCATAGTTAGTACCTAATTGCCAATCATATGCTGCTGCATCAATGATTAAGCCAATGTCTCTAGTACACTTAGCATGATCATATTTAAAGTCATTATATGTATCAGTAATGAATTGTAATACACTTAATATAGTTGCAGGTCTTGCAGTGTCAACATCAGTTTTATCTGACTGAATAGCACTTGACGCCCAAGTAACATCTGGATATACTACTGCCGGAACACTGTCAGTATTGCCTGCTGTAAGTGCATCTGTAATAATAGTCATACCTGCAGCTATTGAATTAGCTTCTGTAGCACTTGCCGGTGTACCTAGTGTAGTTTGAACTTCACTATTTCCAGACTGTGCTGTAACACTTGATTCTTGTACAATTAAACCTAACAATGTACTCATATGGTTATAAGCTGCTACAGTTTCAGTTACTTGTCCATCTGGATAAATTGCACCAAAAATTCCAAAGTATGATTCTGTTATTCTTGTTGCAGCCATTGTACCGCCATATAATACATCATAACACATTGCGTCAACTATGTAACCTACATCTCTAGCACATTTTGCCTGATCGTATCCTACTGGTGGTGTATTGTTGTTAACATATGCAACAACATCTGCTTTAATAAATTCTCTGTTTGCTACTAAGTTATCCTTTGCATCTACTCTGTTTTGATCAACACCTGATGGACTTGGAAAACTTAGTGTGTCTGCTATTCCATCTCCTGGAACAGCTGGACCTGTATTATTATTAATAATATCAACAATTTCGTTCATTGATGATTGAATTCTAGTTTCAGCAGTTGCGTCACTAGTAATAGCTAATACTAAATCTCTAGCCTTTCTAATAGCACCAATAGTTTCTACTCTTTGATTTGCTAGATTGTATGCATTAATTGGTCTAGTATAAGCAATACCGTTATAAACACCATTGTAATTTGTTCCTAATGCTGCATCAAACATTACATCAGTAATGATGTTTGTTAAGTCTCGTCTGCAAATTGCACTATTATATTTGAAACTACCAAAGTTGTTATTAATGAAGTCAATTGTTTGCTCACCAATTTCAGTTTTCTTACTTGCTAATGTTGTTGCCGCTGACTGTAACCCAGCTGCTGCACCTGTTACTACAGGATATGTAATACTTGAATTACTAGGGCCGTTATCAACAATATCAATAATATCGTCAAACAAGTTACCTATTGTAGTTGCATCTCCTGCATCTCCGCCGATACCACTTACCTGTGTAACAGTTGATTGATATGTTGGACTAACAGCAAGGTCTCTTGAAACTGTTTGTGAGTGTGCTTTTATAATGCCATATGTTGCAATCGTTGCTGCTTTCTCTGTACTATCAATTTGAAGTACACCACTTGCACCGTTATAATATGCAAGTCCTGCAGTTTCACTCATCCAGTTACCGCCATATGTTAAATCATATGCAATACTGTCAAGTATAAGACCAACGTCTTGTTTACACTTAGTTCTACTATAATTTAAGTTTGGATATTGATCTGCAATATACGCAACAGTTTCTGCTTGTATAAATTCTTTATTTCTTAATACCAAATCTCTTGCACGACCAGCACTTGTGTCTGACATAGTATGGAATGTAGGTAAGTTACCGTTCCTCTTTTCACCCAATCCTACGTTAATTCTATCATTAACTGATCTTGCTAAACGTGTTACCTCTGGTCCAACTACAGTTGTTTCGGCATAAGGCCATGTTTGGTTTTGTGATTGTGTATTACCTGTTGTTGGAGTAACTGTTTGTCCTGTAACAATGTCACCAACAATGTCGGCCATTCTTTCAAGTCCTTTAAAGGTATATTTAAAATCGCCTTTAGGTGTTAACACAGCATTGTCTGCTGTTCTTGGTTCAACAGTTACAGCTCTAAGTTCGTCGCCTATAATACAACATTCTGCTGGAACAATTATTGGTAAAACTTCAATATATCTTCCTGTAGAAACTTTAATTAATGTATTGTTTATAACTCTTGCAGGAATATTAGTATCAACGCCTGCTGTAATTGCATCAGTAATAATTTTTACGTTTGCAGCAATATCAGCATTAACTGGCTCTGCGCCTAATAGTTCATCTTTGTACTGTGATACAACTGCTGTTGAGTTATCACCGTTTGTTGTTTGGTAATTAACACTAGGATCTGTTTGTGCAAGAACATTGTTAATTACTGTTAATCCATAATTAATACTAGCAACAGTTTCTGCTTTTTGTGTTAAGTAAGGTGATCCTGCTGTTTCATTTACATAAGATAATGCCGCTTCTCTTGAACGAACATTACCGCCATGTTTAATATCATGAATAATAGCATCAACAATAAGCCCCATATCTCTTTCACACTTACTAGACTCGTATGTGAAACTAGATGTAAATGGTGCTGTATTATTTGTAATTTGATAATCGGTCCACTCAACAATTTCTCTTTGAATAAATCTTCTGTTTAGTTCAAGTAGTTTTGCTGCTTCTGGATTCTTTGCACCTTGTTCAACTTGTTGAGCTGCATACTTAATAGTTTTAAATGGTCTATCAATTGATTGTCCATAAATCGGTGCTGGTTCGTCTTTACCATGTTCTGCAACATAGTAAACATCTTCTGAGGCTCCTAAAAACGCCCATTCAGGTAATGCGTCTGCATTAACTTGTAAAACTTGTCCATCTTTACCAATTGGCAGTCTTGTTGGTGCTGATCCGCTATAATAAACTAAGTCACCTGTAGTTGTTAATACTGACTGTTCTGTACCAATTGCAAGTGCTGACCAATATTGTCCACTATCTGCTAAATCTGGGCGAGAACCTTGTGCGCCTACTTGATCAGATGAGTAGTCATCACCTTCTGATATGTGTCCAAGTATACAAACATATGAACTATCGCCATAACGTACTACGTCACCTTCGAAGTATTCTTGTTCATCAATCCATTCACCTCTCCACTCAAAGCCTGAGTTTAGTCTCTCCCAATACAATGCATTTGGTGGTTGTTGATTTTGATGATCTAAAATACAGCGATATGTAAATCCGCCTAGTCTAACTACATCACCTACTTTATGTTCGTACTGTGAACTATCTGCTCCCCAGTCGCCAATAAATTTAAAGCCTTCAGAAAATAGATCCCAGTTAGTTGGTTCTAATGGTGGAATCTTATCAGTGTTATCTTGTTTAGCAATATATTGATTACCGCCATAACGTACTACGTCACCAGTTTGGTAACTTCCTTCCCATGTCCATTCAGCTTCATATTGAAATCCTTCAACAAACTTTTCCCAGTTTGCAGAATCTGTAGCAAATGCCGAGCTACTAGTGTGGTTAGCAATTGATATCCAAAGACCTGCACCATAACGTACAACATCGTTTTCTAGATATTTTTTACTTGCAACCCATTCTGATCTATAATCAAAACCTTTATTTAAAAGTTCCCAATTTGCTTGATCAGTTTCTAGTCCAGATGCTTGTGATGTATGCGGAGTTTTACATACGTATGATGCTCCACCATATTTTACAAAATCGTTGTTTCTATATTGATACCCTGCAGTCCAGTCGCCTTTCCAGTCTAAGCCTTCTGCAAATGTTTGCCAGTTACCTAAGTCTGCTTCGATGCCATAATTTATAATATCAATTTCTGAATCAATTGACATATTAGAATGGTTATAGCAATAGTAGTAAAGTGTTTCTGGAGTAGAAGCTGTTGGCTCTATTGTTATCTTTCTATTTGTTGCAGTGTCAAATGCAGCTATGTATGCAGCTGAGTCATCTACTTCTGCACCGTCAATATAATATTTTACGCCAGTTGTATATTCTGTTCCAGCGCCGTGTGTTCCGTTCTTTGTTGTACTAAACAAAAACGGGTGCGTTACATTAGATGCATCATCTTGTGTAAATTCGTATGTTTTGCCGTGTTGGAATTGTATACTAGGATACTGTGTTCCGTCTAATACAAAAACATTGTTACCTGGAGATTGTGTATTTACAGCAACCGTTACAGCTCTTGTTACTGTTCCAGATATTGTAGTCGAAGTATGATTAGTTTGGCAGATATATAACTTCGATCCATATTTTACAATATTGTTATTTACATATGACGTACTGTGTGCCCATTCACCTAACCATGATTGACCATCACTTACTAAGTTCCATTTACTTGGAACTATATTTAGATCTGTAAAAAAGTCTGCAGCACTGCTGTGACCTTCTACACAAATATAAACCTTACCGCCAAACGCAATAACGTCATCTTTATAGTATGTTGTTCCGGTAGTCCAGTTGTTTTTCCAAACAAATCTAATTCTACCTAGTTTAAATTCTGCCATTTGTTTTTACTCCGTATAGTGTATTTATCATTAAATAATTTTCCTGGTTATTGTACGGTATCATTGTCTGACCTTACTAACAACATTTGAGAAAGTATTGTTCCACCAATTCCGGCTGGTGTAATGCCGTCGGCTTGTAGTCCTGAGAAGTCTACAGGACGTCTAATTTGTAAGATTTCATCGTTGTTCATATCAATCTTATTATCCTCTCCACCAAGTTGCACATTACCTGCTTGCAACAAGTTGGTTTGAAGATCTTCACCACCCACTGATAGTCTATCTGCTAAGAATGTTGCAATAGCTCTTTGGGTTGGAATAACCTGATTTGAGTCTGCACTCATAGTTGGGTCTGTACTAAATTCTTGAACACTTGTTCCAGAACCACCTAATCTAACTCCACCTAGTGATAACTCTGATAGTCCATCTAAGTCAAAGAACTGAGCACTAATTGTAACAATACCAGTTGCTTGGTTAACAGCAAATAGTTCACCCGTTCTAAAGTTACCATCTTGGTCTGTACTTGTGTAGAATACTCTACCTCCATTAGTTTCATATACTTCATTTTCAGGAGCACTTACAAAGTAGTTTCCGTCTGAGTATAATCCTGGATAGTTTGTATCTGCAAAGCCGCCTGTACCAATGTCTAGGAAGTCGTGACCTGTAATTCTACACTGACTATACCTACTTCTTAATTCTACTACTGTCCCGTGTTGTAAGTTGTCAGTATTTTCTAAGTTAGGACTTATCTGGAATTCAACTAATCGTGTTCCGTTACCAGAACCGTCATCACCTAAGTCTGTTGCCTTAACACCGTTATAAAGTTTTAAATCATCTGGTACTTCAGTTGCTTCGTCTAAAATTCCGTTTATTCTAATTTGTACTCCTGGTCCAGGAACAACATCTACCCCTGCCAGTGTTAGTTTATTTCCTTGTTCAATAATATCAGCATAACCGTCACCTGTTATTGTTACATCTGTTGAGTTAGTTCTATAACCCGCTCCCCTATTATTAAATGTTGGTTGAGCAAGAACACCGTTACTAAGTCTTACTTGAGGTTCTGCTTCTGATATAAACTGATTATCTGTAATAGTTACTGTTGGAGTACTAGCATATCCGCCTCCCGGATTCCATATTTTAAACTGTGTAATTTTACCCTGATTTACATCTGCTCTTAATATTGCTTTTGCGCCAGTTCTTGCTTGTACAGTTCCGTTACCTGTTGCTTGATTTCCTAACAAAACAAATTTTGGGTCATTCCCATTACTAGTATATGCTAATGTTCCCCAAGGTTGTGATGCATCTAAATTATATTGATTCCAAGTTATTCCGTCTTGTGTTGTAGCAACTAAGTTTGTAGGACCACCAACACCATCTGTTGCAGTAGCCATCCAAACACCGTTACCGTATTTTAAATCTGTATAAACTAATGTGCTACCACCGTTTTGTGGAACATCGCCACCTAATACCCATGTCTCACCTTCGTCTACAGAAAAGCATGTTTTTCCACTTTCAGTTATGCCTACAAATCTGTTATCACCATAAGCAAATCCACAAAATTCTATTGCATTAACTGTTGCAAATTCTGCAGGAAGTTTATCATTAACTCTATTCCAAGTTATTCCGTCTGAAGAAATTGTAACAGCTCTATCTTCGTTACTTACACTTACAAATTTGCCTTGCCCGTATGCTACTTTGGCAAACGCTGACACAGCTCCACCGTGTGGAGTTTCTGTCCATGTTAGTCCATCATCGCTGTATAAGAAGTTAGCATATGCCGCCGCACAAACAACAAACTTGCCTCCTCCGTATGTGGCATGCATCCAATTGTTTGCACCTGGAAATGATCTTGTTGTCCAACTTTCGCCTGTTAATGAAAATACATATTGATTTGATTGACCTGCAACTGCAATAAATTTATTATCTCCTGCAACTACAGTATGAAAGTTTACTCCTGTAACGTCATGTGTTGTTTCTGTCCAAGTTTGTCCTGCGTTATCACTGTATGCTATATAATTAGGATCAGCACAAGCAACTAGTCTTGGTTCTCTACCTACACCACTAAATGATGCTGTAAGTATTGAGTTAGTACTATCATCTGTTACTGTTAGCACTGTAACAATTAGATCATTATCAGGTGATGTACCGCCTAGTTGGTCTCCTGAGATTGTTATTACATCTCCCGGAGCATATCCTGCGCCTCCGTCAATCAAAGTTGGTGTATATACTTTACCAGTTCTTAATATTCGATATACAGCACTTGCTTGATCAATTCCTTCAACTGCACCAGTACCTAACCCAATAGTGATATTCTGATATGTTACACTAGTTCCGCCTTCTGCTACATCTGTAAATGTTCTTGCATTTACTATATCATATGAGTTACTTGAAAGACTGGGTGACGTTACTTCAACTCGAGGTTCTATTCTGTATTGTGTTGTTGAATCAAAAGCTGTAGCCAATGTTGTCCCTGGAGTAACATGATCCCATCCATCTTGGTCATCTGATTCTCTCTTAACTCCAATTTCTTTTGAAATAACACTATACGAGTCAATGTAACCGTATTGTCCTGTTGCTGGGCCAGAAATAATAACTATTCTCATACCAGCAATTTCACTTAAAAATTGTGTTGGATCTGCGTTAGATATTTTAATTGTTGAACTAGCGTCTGCTGTTACTTGTGCAAAACCTTGTCTAACCAAATAGTTACTACCACCTTCTGATCCTGATCCAGTAGTATTAATAAGACGAACTTGGCTTATTGCTAAGTCTCTAAAGTCTTCGTATTGGGTGCTAAGGCTTGCACCTGCACCTACAACACTTGCTGTAGCGTTTGTATAATGTTGACCACAGTGTGCATATTCAAATAGTTTTACTTCGTCAGTTGAGCCGCCAATAAATGCTGACGCTACTAATGCTTCATTATTTCTGTTCCATACAGAACATGTATCAGGAGTTTCTGCAGGATCATTCCCGTCAGCAATCGCTCCCCAACTTCCGTATGAGTTATTACCATTAGTTGCACGTATAATTCCGCCATCTTCTGCAAAATATCCAACTGAGCAATAATATGTAAACACTGATACAAGCTCAGCCCTTGCGCCGTTACTTACCCAGGCTCCAATACCGTCACTTAGTACTTGTGTAAAGTCATTACTAACCATTGACTTATTACCGCCATTATGATAAGATCCGTCAACTCTTTTACCAACACATGCTCCGCCAATATTAGTTACACCCTGTATGTAAGGTGATCTTTGCATAATCCATGTACGTTCGTCTGCTGGACCCCAACCTGGATCTAAACTTGTACATGCACCACCTGTTGGACGTTGATACAAGTCAAATACGCCCGGAGGATTTAGTGTTCCAGTAAGTCCTTTAGTTGTTAAGTTTCTAAGACCTGTTGTATCTCTAAGGAGAAATAAGTCATCTAAAAACGAACCATTAACAGCATTTGCATATCTTCTAGCTGCTTGTAAAGTTCCGTAGTTTCCTGAAAACTGAAGATCTCTTGCTACGCCTCTAATTAAAGAATTAATATCATCGTATAATCTTACTTTATCAAGATTGTCATATGAAAGATTTAAGTAAGCATAAATTTCTGCCTGTATCCATTCTAAGTTTACTCTTAACTGATTTGCTCCTTCGACCATTCCGTCTACTACTGATAATGTATTTGATCCTGAAAGTGTTGGATTATTATCTTCAGACGCAATGTAAAATTCTACATAATCTTTAAAGTCATCTAGTAATGCAATTATCCTATTCGAAGCTTCAAGATTAGATGGATCAATATTTCTTATTGGTGTTACAGTGTTGCCTGCTGTATTACTAACTGGATTGTTAGCTATTAAATCAAATATAAATGATGAAATATGTGTAATGTATTCTTTAACGTGTACATAGTCACCCGTATCAGTAGCTGCATCGTATGCATATTCTGGAATTGCTGGTGTTGCTGTAATAGTTGTTGATCTTAATTCATCACCCATAACTACACAACCAGCAGGCACAATAATTGGTCCTATTTCATCATAGTTTCCTGTTGCAACAGAAACTTTAGTTGGTGCCATTGGAGGAAAATTATCTTCAATAAATTCACAAGCATATCTAACTGTTCTAAATGGTAATTCTGCACTTCGACCTCTTCCTGGAAATGAATCATTAATACCATATGGAGCAACATAAATTACATCTGAGTCAGCAGTAAAAGTTCTCCAAAATATTTCTTGTTCTTCTGTAATTGACAAAACATTCTCTTTTTCGCCAATTTGCACACGAGTATCTCCAAGTGTACTTCCGTCACCTGCTCCTGTTCGTGATAATCCAAATGTAAGCAAGTCACCTTTGTCGTGTAATCCACCTTCGTCACCTGCTTGGATTAAAATGTCCCAGTATGCATATATGTTTCCGTTGTCTCCTGGATAATTCTCTCCATCTGATGTATGCTCATAGTTACAAACATATGCTGTACCTAAATGATAAACTATGTCACCAACTGAATAATAATTTCCGGTTCCCCAAGGTGCTTTGAAGACTTTACCTGGAATAATTTTTTCCCAAACTTCTGTATCTAAGTAAGTTAACGAACTTTCGTCTCCGTCGTTAATATTAACATCTCTTAGAGCAACGTATACATTACCGCCACGTTGTGTAATATCTCCAGTTTTAAATTCTTTTGATAAACTCCACTCGCCTACAAATTGATATCCTTTAGATAATATCAACCAGTCATTAGTACTATCTTCTCCTGAAGAAATTCCTCTTACAATTCTTGACGGATCTGATTCAATGTTATTTGTAATTGCATAGTATGATGTTCCGCCGTATCTTACTACATCACCAATATTATACTGGGTGGTACTATTCCACTCTCCGTCAAATTGTGTACCAAATGCAAATATTGTAAACTTGTCATCTTCTAATTCGCTAACATTTGATGTATGAGATTCTATACATTTAAATAACGAGCCGCCATATTTTACAATATCATTAATTCTGTATTCTGTACTCGGTAGCCAAGCATTTCTATATTCTTGTCCTACATGATACTCTTGCCAATCATTTTGGTTATCTTCTAATTTACCTTGTGCTGAATGTGAAGTTAAACATTTCCAAAGATTGCCGCCATATTTTACAATATCGCCATGTCCGTATTCTGTGCCTGCTGACCACTGTGCATCAAATTTAATGTGTTTAGTAAAGACAGCCCATTTTGCTATATCGGTTTGAAACTGTGATGCTGTATGTGCTACAGTACAGTCCCAAACGGTACCACCAAACAAAACAATATCACCTACGTTATATGATGTACCCGGTGCCCAGTCTCCAACAAATGATTTACTCGCTGTCATCACAACCCATTTTGGTTGTGGCTGTGGAGGATTACTATCAGGTAAAATAGCGTTTAAGTCTGTTGCAAATAGTGCTGAACCTGTATGTGATATTATACAAACATAACTAAATCCGTTTACACGAACAACGTCATCACGTTTGTAGTCAGTACCAGTTGCCCAGTCACCTCTCCAGTTATACTTAAATCTATCTAACTTAAACTCTGCCATTATTCATTCCCTTAATCAATTACGTTTTCATCTTGGCCTTCGCCGTATGCTACTGTTGATACTCCAGTTGGATAATCATATGCTTCTGATATACGTTGCACAAAAAATCCTGTATCTGGTTCTATATAATACAGTAATGATCTATTTTCCCATTTAAATTGTGGATATCTAACATTAGGATATACTATGTCATGGTTAGCATCAATGCCATCTAAGAAGTCAATACCTTCTTCAAAATCCGGATAATTTTCCGAAGCAATGCCCAAATCATTAACAATGACAACATTTTCGTCTCCGCCCCTAAGTTGATCAACTACTACAAAAAATAGTTCTCCATCATTATTTCTACGAAGACCGTAAAAATATCTTTTTATAAATCCATCTAGGACGTCTTGTGGTGTTGTTCCTATATAATATGCCATTATGTTATCTCCACGTAACTAACAATAACATCAACTGAATCATCTAAACTTGATCTAACTAAAAGTCTATTGCTAGGGGCTAACACTAATTTTTCACCAGTTGAAACAGCTCTTAAACTTGTCCCTGCTGGCAGGATACTATCTTTTAAATAATAACCACTTACACTAGTATCGTCTTCAACTAGCACATCAACGTAAACAAATTTGTCAGTTAGGTTTGTAAAACTTATTCCTAAAACAGTAACTCTGTTTCCGGGTAACGTTTCATATATAAGTACAGGTTGTGTACCACATTGTTTTATAACTGTATTCTTAAGTGTTGTTGCCATTCTCTTTTATCCAAATATTAATACTTTTTCTATTGCTATGTCTTCTGCATCCGCATAACTAATACCACCTGATGCACCTGCTACCGATATCCAATTACTTCCGTCATACATTTCAACTCTAAGATCTTCGGTATTAAATCTTATCATTCCTGTAACCCCTGTAGGCCTTTCTGTGTTATTACCTACCGGTATAACAACCCCATATGGGTCTGAAAAATCAACATATCCTTGATTTGTACTTGTAATAGTTGTTACACCATTTGGTGTAACGTTAGTTAATGTATTACCAGTAAACTTAAAGTTTTCAATGTTGATGCCGCCTGTGCCGTTGCCTGTTAGTTGTAGATCAGTATTATTAGTAATAGTACTTATCACATTTCCATCAAGTTGGATGTCATCTACGGTTATTAAATTAGCATCTAATTTTGTGCTATCAACACTTGCTATAGTACTTCCTGCAACATTAAATCTAATAATATTATCATTTGAGCCTGGGGATAACTCTGCTGTTACATTAGTGTCTCCGTCTTGGTCTTCAACACCATTTAACTTGATCCATCCATTTGGAGTATACCCTTCGTATCTTTCAATTTCTGTATTATATCTTATCTGGCCTGTTACTCCAGTTGGACGTTGACTTGTGTCGCCCTTTGGTAGTTGAACAGCACCAGTTGCATCAATTATAACTAATTCAGTGTTTGGAGTTAAAGTTATGTTCGAAGTACTAGATATTGTTGCATCTATTACATTAATATCATCTAGTACAATGCTCCCTGTACCACTAGTACGCAATTCTAAATCACTATTTGATGTTGTAGTTGTAATAAAGTTATCGTCAATTAATATGTCACCAGTAGTAAAGTTATTTGCTTGTATAGTTCCTGTACTTACAACATCACCAACTGTTAATGATCCGCCCACTGTTAGATTATTTGTAATATCAACATCATTGTTTGGTACTATTACTTCACCAGTACCAGCTGCTTGAAGTTCTAAATTTGCGTTTGATGATGTAGTTGTAATAATATTATCATCAATTAATATTTCTTCAAATTGGAATGCTCCAGAAACATCTAAGTCACCAGTAACAGTTAAACTTCCATTAATATTAAAGTTTCCAGTTTGTGACAAGTTACCAATATGTGTAACTGTGCCTGTAATACTAGTGTCGCCCTGTAAGTCTGTTGTGCCGCCAACTGTAGTGTCACCAGTAATTTCAACATTATTGCTTGGTACTATTACTTCACCTGTGCCGTTTGCACGTAATTCTAAATCACTATTTGACGTAGTAGTTGTGATAAAGTTATCATCGATTAATATATCTCCGGTACTAAATCTATTTGCTGTAATTGTACCAGCACTATTAATATCTCCAGTTGTGATTGTTCCAGTAACTATTAAGTCATTATTAATTCTTAAATCAGCATCTGGTATTAATACTTCTCCAGTACCATTTGCACGTAGCTCTAGATCTGCGTTACTAGTTGTAGTTGTGATAAAGTTATCATCAATTAGTATTTCTTCAAATTGTGCAGAACCTGTAACATCTAAATCTTGAGTTACTGTGAGATTGCCGTCAATATTTGAATTACCAGTTTGCGTATAATTACCTGCATGTGTAATTGTGCCTGTAATATTTGTATCTTGTAAAGTAGCACCAACGCCAACAGTTAAATTTTCTTCGATCTCTACATCATTATTTGGAACTATTACTTTACCAGTATTATTTGCTTGTAATATAAGATCTGTATCTAATGTATTTGTAAAGATTCTATTTGTATCAAAACTTATATCATTAACATCTAATTGTCCAGTAATATCGTAATTACCAGTAATAGTTGAATTGCCTACGTGAGTTATTACACCTGTAATATTTGTATCGTCGAGTGTAGTTAATTGGTCAACATCAAGTGTTCCAGTAACTTGAAGATCATTATTTGGTATTAATACTTCACCTGATCCATTTGCACGTAGTTCTAAATCTGCATTACTGTCTGTAGTTTCAATTATATTTCCTGTAATTCTAACGTTTCCGTTATCAAAATTACCTGTTAAATTTATGTCGCCTACTTGTGTTACTGACCCAGTGTGTGTTATAGTTCCTGTAATTGTTGTTGCTTGTAGATCTGTTGAACCATTTACTGTTAGTGCTTGACCAAATACTACATCATTTCCTTGTACAGTAACTTCTCCAGTTCCACTTGCACGTAATTCTAAATCACTATTTGATGTAGTAGTTGTGATAAAGTTATCATCAATCTGTATTTCTCCGTTTGAGAAAGTGCCGCCAATATTAAAGTTTCCAGTATGATTTCTATCACCAACGTGTGTAAGTGTTCCTGTAACACTTGTATCTTGTAGTGTAGTAGTTCCGTTAACTGTTAAATTATTAGTAATTACTACATCACTAGTTGGAACTACTATTTCGCCAGTGCCGTTTGCAGTTAATTGTAAATCTGTATCATTAGAAGCTGCTTGAATAGTGTTACCATTAATTTCAATATCGTCAACTTCAAGAATTCCTGTAATTGTTAAATTACCAGTTTGTGTGTGATCGCCAGTATGTGTAACTGTGCCGTTTATTGTTGTTGCTTGTAGATCTGTTGAACCATTTACAGTTAAATCTTGTGATAAAATAACATCGTCATTTGGTATTAATACATCGCCACTTCCGCTTGCACGTAATTCTAAATCTGTATTTGTAGTAGTTGTTTCGACTACATTACCAATAATTCTTATCTCTTGGTTAGACCAAGTTCCAGTAATATCGTAATTGCCTGTATGAGAAACATCACCAGTATGTGTTAGTGTTCCGTTTACAGTCAAGTCTGCTGTAGTTGTTAATCCAGTGACATCAAGTGTGCCTGTAATATCAACATCATTGGAGGCAATTTTAATTACTCCAGATCCATCAGCACTTAATTCTAAATCATTACTACTTACAGTTTGAATAACAAAATTATTAATATTTAATTGACCAGTAGTAAATGCGTCTGAAGTAACCGTTCCTGTAGTGGTTAAATTATTAGCATCAATATCGTTATCAACAGTTAAGTCATTTGAAATTGTAACATTAGCACTTGGTACTATTACTTCACCTGTGCCGTTTGCACGTAGTTCTAAGTTTGCGTTACTAGTTGTAGTTGTGATAAAGTTATCGTCAATTAGTATTTCTTCAAACTGTGCGTACTGTGTTACGTCTAGTTTTCCTGTTACAGTTAAGTTACCATCAACACTTGAATCACCAGTATGTGTTAAATTACCAACATGGGTAAGTGTGCCAGTAATATTTGTATCTTGTAGTGTAGTAGTTCCGTCAACAGTTAAGTTATTATTAATTTGTACGTTATTGTCTGGTACTAATATTTCGCCTGTACCACTTGCTCGTAATTCTAAATCTGCATTACTAGTTGTAGTTGTAATGAAGTTTGTTTCAATTGTAATATCGTCGATAACAGCTCTGTTAACATTTATGTTGTTCCAACGTTTTGAGTCTGTACCTAAATTATATGTGCTAGTTGCACTAGGAACAATATCACTATCAATGCCTGCAACAATTTGAATAGTGTCATTTGCATCGTCACCAATAGTAATATTTCCGCCAATAGTAACATTACCAGTTACATCTAAGTTACCAGTAATATTAACATTGTCATTTAAATTAATTTGATTGTTACTTGCTGTTAAGTTAACTGCACCAGTTAGCGATTCTATAGTGTTGCCACTAATTCTAAAGTTTCCTGTTTCAATTTTACTTCCGTCAACAAAAGTTGTGCCGCCGCCGTCTATAAATGAAACACCATTAGTTGTATTAATAGTAAAGTCGGAAACTGTAAAGTCTACTGTACCTGTTTGCTGATCAACAAAGAATAAATCACCAACTCTAAAGTCACCTTCATGGTCAACTGAGTTGTATCTAATTTTAGCATCATTAAGTTCTGTAACTTCATTATCTTGTATAACTGTTCCTGGGTCATTAGTAACTTCTTTACCATTACCAATGTATGCTAGATTATGTCCAATAGCATAAACAATAACACCAGGCCCATCACCGTATAATCCATAGTTACCATAAACACTAGCACTGCCAATCATGCGTATTTCTGCACCAAAGTCTTTTAGATCATAATTTTCAATACTTGTTGCTGTTGCGCCTGCGCCGTTTGATATACTTGCAGGTGTTGTGTCAAATCCTTGTAGTCCTGTAAACTTGCCATCAACTACAATAGTATCTCCTTCGATACTTTCAATAGTTGCATTTGCTACACTTGAATTATCTGTTGAAGTAAATGTAACTGTATTACCTACAGCAAACGTTCCGCTTATGCCTCCTAAACGTACTCGTGTTTTACCATCATTGTACAATCCTTGATTACTATCAAATGCATATACTGAACGATTAGCAAAATATGTAAAGGAGTTTAACCACTCCATTCTAGTACCATTAGTTGCTAATATAGCATCAACACCCGGTGTAATAAATGTTGCTGCATGGAATAAAATACTTGCTTCTTTAGAACTTGCATTAACTACACTTCCATCAAAGTAACCACCACGACCAGCATCGCCTTCATTAAATCCTCTTGGATCTTCTGTTGTAGTTACTGAGCCTTTAGTTATTACTGTTACGTTTTTAATGTAAGGACTTCTTGAAGTAACATTCATATTTGGTGCAAATCTAAATGCGTGTCCAGTATTGTTTCCGGAATCGTAATAGAAATTACCAATTGTTAAATCTTGTATTGTAGTTTCGCCGTTTAGTAAAAAACAGTCCTGCGAGTTATTTGAACTTGGTGGATGTAAAAATACTGAACGTAAATTTTCACCTTTAATAGTTACGCCTGCAGGAACTTCTATAGGAAACGTTTCTTCATATGTTCCTGGATATATGTGAATAGTATCACCAGCTGCTGCAACAGTTACTGCATGATCAAGTGTTAAAAACGGATCTTGTTGATGTGTACCAGTTGCTGTATTACTACCATTAGTTGAAACATAAAATGTATTTCCGGGTCTAGTACTTAAATCAACACCTTGGATTATTAAGTCACCGGTATCAACTGTTTCTGCAATAAGATTTTTTACTTTAACATCGCGCCAGCGTTTAGTGTCAGATCCTAAATCATAAATTTCATTTTGGTCTGGAATAATGTTACTGTTTACGTCTGCATTAAAATTAATACTATCTGTGTCTGCATTACCTAAAACAATGTTGCCGTCTGCTGTAATATTTCCAGTTGCATGAATATTGCCAGTAACATTAGTATCAGCAAATATCTCAACTTTTCCTGTTCCGTTAGGACGAAGTTCTAAGTTTGCATTTGAATTAAGTGTGCTAATTGTATTGTCGTCAATACCTACTCCGTTTACTTCTAAACGTGTTTGGTAAACAACAGCGTCTGTGCCGACTGTGACTAGAGTTAAGTCGCCATCTGTTTCAATAGTGCGTCCACTAATAGATATATCACCTATTGTGGCTAGTGTGTCGACTTGTAAATTGGTTGTTTTTGTGGTTCCGTTAACAGTGAAATCGTGGGTTGGTGACGCGGTTCTAATACCGATACGCTGATTATTAACATCTAGATATAATAAGTCTGTCTCAAAGGCCAAATCCACACCATTACGTATGAGATTGGACTTCAAAAGCGGACCCGATATGCGACCTACAGCCATCTTTTCTCCTTTAACGGGGATCCTGTCCCTCTAGCCTAATTTTCATCTCGAAAGATCTTTGCTGGCTAACCACAGTTTGTTGTCTGCAATACAATTGGTCGCTGCACTGCATTAATAGTATTTATCGATTAAGTTAAAAAGGTAGGAGTTAGCCGTATATAAGAGTCTGAATTAGTGCTTCGTCTTCCATTTCTTGAGCAGTAATTGCATCAAACTCACCTGCGGAATTTTGCCACTTAGTTCCGATCCAAGTTTCTAATTCATTAGTTGTGCTGTTATGGCGTGTCTGTCCTAAAACTGGGTTTACTGGTCGTTGTGCTGTTGTTCCTGATGGAAATTTAACAGCATGGTTGCCTGGGAATACTACAGTATGTGTTCCGGTGCCGCCTATGGTATCAATATCCATAAGTCCGTAATCAACTGCTACATTTTCTAGTAATACCTTGCCTGTGCCAGTTGCAACTAAATCAAGATCTGCATTGGTGTTGTTTGTAGATATTGTCGTATCTTGAATACTAATATCGTCAACTTGTAAACCATGTATATCTATTCCTGTTGAACTAACTGTACCAACTGTAGTATTATTTACAATGAAAGATATAGTGTTGTTTGTTGGATGTACTGTTAATTTAGTTTTTCTGTCGTCTGACGATACTGAACCAAATGTTAATACTGATTGAGCAAATCCTTCATACGCATTATCTGTTGAGTTATAACGTAATGTTCCAATTTCGCCTAAGTTAGAACCGCCTGATGCAGCTCCAGCGGCATTATATACTGGGTCACTGCCTGTAAATACAGTTGATGCCGTTCCACCGTCAACTATTAATCCAGTAACACTTGCTGTTCCACCGTCAATTGATCCTGTTCCTGCAAGTATTATCTCACTAGCTGTTCCAATTGGAATTTGTAATGATCCAGTACTATTAATAATTAGTTCACTACTTGGTTGGAGTACAATATCACTACTTTCTGTTTGTATGATATTAGTATTAAATTCTAAATCTTGTAAGTAGATAGAACCAGTACCGTTTGCACGTAGTTCAAGATCGCTGCTTGAATTAGTAGTTGTAATAACATTATCAAATATGTCTATATCTGTACTACTAACCATATTCTCTAATGCAAACGTATTGTTAATTATTATGTTATCTGAGTTGAGTGTTCCTACTGATAAATTGTTTGTTATACTAGCACTGTTATTTGGTATTAAAACCATACCAGTACCGGCTGCTCGGAGTTCTAAGTTTGCATTTGATGACGTAGTTGTAATAATATTATCATCAATTACAATTTCTTCAAACGCAACTTTAGCATTAATTTCTAAATCTGATCCTAATATTACATTACCATTTATAACAGCATCACCAGTTTGATTAGTATTACCTGTACGTGTTAGTACTCCTGTAATATTAGTATCTGCTAAAGTTGTTTGACCATTAACAGTTAAATTATTATTTGTAATAATTAAATCAGTTTGAATATTAACTGAACCATTTGGTTCTGCTCTTAACTCTAAATTACTGTTTGATATTGTAGTTTCAATGTAGTTGTCATTAATTTGTATGTTGTTACTGTTTACAACAATATCATCTAAATTAATATCTTGTGTAACATTTATATCTCCAGTTGTAATACTTGCAACACTTACATCATTACTAACTGTCATTTGATTTTGAGAAATAACATCACCAGTACCATTTGCACGTAGTTCTAAATCACTATTTGTTGTAGTAGTTGTTATACTATTTCCGTCAACAAGTATTTCTTCAAACTGTGCTTGTGAACTTACATCTATGTCTTGTGTTACTGTGACATTACCTGTTACTTGTTTATTACCAGTTTGTGTAGTATTTCCAACATGGGTTAGTGTGCCATTAATATTTACATATGAAAATGCAGGGAACAATCCTATTGTTGTTGTTCCGTTAACTGTTAAATCTTGATCAAAGTCAACATCATTAGGACCAAATTTAACTAGCCCAGAGCCATTTGCTAACAGTTCTAAGTCTGCTGACGAAGTTGTTGTTTCAATAGTCGATCCGCTTATTCTAAAATCATCAACATCTACATTACCAGTAATACTACTATTACCTGTTTGATTCCATGTTCCGTTAAGAGTAAGCAATCCGTCAATATTAGTATTTGCTAATGTGCTAGTTCCGTTAATAGTTAAATTATTTGGTATTTGTAAATTATCATTAACTGTAATTGGATCTGAAGCAGAACGTAATTCTAAATTACTATTTAATGTTGTAGTTGTGATAAAATTGTCTTCAATTTTTATATCGTTAAGATTAAACTCTCCAGAAATAGAATAATCACCTACTTGTGTTCTTGTTCCGGTATGTGTTAATAATCCTGTTATTGAAGTTGGATATAATGTTGTTAAACCACTTACTGTTAAATCTTGACCAAGTGTTACATCGTTACCTTGTATAGTAACATTGCCGGCGCCGCTTGCACGTAGTTCTAAATCACTGTTTGATGTAACAGTTGTAATGAAGTTGTCTTCAATTTTTAATTCGTCACTAATAAGTTCGCCACTGAGATAGAAATTACCTTGTTGATTAATATCGCCAACATGGGTCATTTCACCGTTTATAATATATGATCCATTAAGTGTTGTTGTACCATTTACTGTTAAATCTTGTCTAAATTCAACATCGTTAAATGGCATTGTTACTTCACCTGTGCCATTTGCACGTAGATCTAAATCAGTATCTGTTGCTGTAACTGATACTATATTAGAATCTAATAATATTGTATTATTAAGTGCTACTTGTCCTGAAATGGCAGTGGTTCCGGTTTGATTATAAGGACTGTTTACAGTTAGTAAGCCTGTTAATGTAACATCATCAATGTCGGTGTCTGTGCTAACTGTTAAGTCGTTTGTAATTACTACATCATTACCTGTTACTGTAATGTTGCCTGAGTAATCTACAACAGGTATAAACTGTACTGACTTGTCTGTTGTAGGAAGAAAGTTACTACCATTAGTGCCGTACCACCCAGTAGGGTTTTCACCACCGTTGAATTGTGTTCCTCCTGTTCCCCAGCCAATTAACAACGTAAAGTCGTTTGGACTAAATGATCCAGAGTTAGTATTCTCAATCCAAAAATCCTGAACAGTAAGACCTGATATGCTAGGTGCATAACCTCTATATGTTCTTGGAACACTTATAATAGCATTATTTGCGCCTTTATATCTTATATAATATTCTTGTCCTACTACTAGATTAGCAACTGGGCTTTCGTAGATTCCGTTAGTATTAACTCCGTCATAACCAAATCGGGCCGACGAATGTCTAATACTATTATTATTAACAGCCTGTCCCCATCTTTCAGCACCTGCTACTATTATTTCTGCTGGATGTGTTCTTAATTCAAGATCTGCATTTGAATTAGTAGTTGTAATAAAGTTGTCTTCAATACGTATTTCAGGAGTAAGTAGTTCTCCAGATAATGTATAATTTCCTGTCTGAGTTCTATCGCCAGTGTGCGTAATAGTTCCGTTAACAGTTGTATTGTTTACATCTAGTAATGTATCAACAGTTAATGCTTGACCCATTTCAACATCATCGAGTAGTCTTACTTTATAGTTTGAGTTGCCGCCGGCAGCACGGAATTCTAAATCTCTATTTCCGTTATTAGTTTTAATTTCATTACCAACTATAGTAATGTCATTAATAATGGCAGTATTAAATTCAGTAGTAGTAGTTACATCAACATTACCGGTATTATTAATATCATTAGTTACAGTTAAGTTATTAGTTATAGTAACATTGTTATTTGGTATTAGTACTTCGCCTGTGCCATTTGCACGTAACTCTAAATCAGTATTTGATGTAGTAGTTGTAATGAAGTTATCATCGATTAATATTTCTTCAAACTGTGCTGATCCACTTACATCAATATACCCTGTTACTGTTGAGTTAGTAACTGAAGCATCGCCTGTTTGTACATAATTTCCTGTATGTGTTAATGTGCCTGTAATCCCCGTGTTAGACAGCGTTGTAAGCCCGCTAACAGCAAGATCGTTGTTTACTTGTACATTATTACCACTAACTAAAACATTGCCTGTGCTGTTTGCTCGTAGCTCTAAGGAGGTGTTTGAATCAACTGTAGTAATAAAATTATCTTGTATTGTAATATTTTGGATATCAGCTTTTGACGAAAATACTGTATTCCAAAGTTTGTTTGATTTACCTAAATCAAAGTTTCCAGTTGTATGTGGCTCAAAGTCTTGATCAAAATCTACATTAAAGTCTAATGTGTCTGCACCTTCATTACCTAATACATTTAATGTTCCGCCGAAACTTAAATTTCCAGTAACATCTAAATCGTTGTCAACTGAAGTGTTATTAGTTAAGTTAATTGTACCTGAACTAGCAGAAACATTAATTGGTCCTTGGAAGGACGTAATATCATTTCCTAAAAATCTTAAATTACCTGTACTAACTGATGTTCCTGCAATTATAGTAGAATCACCATTAGTTGTAATAGTCAATCCTCTTAATGCGTTTGCTGTTAAACTATCTAGGTCAACTGTAGTATTACCATTTTCAAAATCAACAAAGAAAGAATCTCCAACCCTAAAGTTACCTAAGTGGTCAGTTGAACTATAATATATTTTACCTGAATTTGATTCGTTTACTTCTTGACTTTGAAGTGCAAGTCCTGTATCATTAGTTACGTCTTTGCCTGCTCCAATGTATCCAAAGTTGTGTTGTATTAGATACATTAAAGAATCAGCACCGTCTGCTACAGCACCATAATTACCATAAATGTTTGCACTGCCAATTGAGCGTAACTCACCGCCATATTTGAGTGTGCTTCCGTCTGTACTTAGATGTCCTGTTACACCGTTAACGGCATATAACCCTCTGTTGGCAAAATATGTAAAACAGTTAAGCCATTCAACTCTTACCCCGTTGGTCATTGTAAGTGCATCAACACCTGGCGTAATAAAAGTACAACTGTGGAACAACATACTTGCTTCTTCACTTGTGTTTAATACGCTTGCTCCATCTACTAGAACGCCTTTACCTGCATCGCCTTGATTAAATCCTCTAGGGTCGCTTGCACTTGTAACACTGCCTTTTGTAATTACTGTGACATCTTGTATATACGGACTTCTTGAAGTGATCGTTGCATTATTAGCAAATCTAAATGCATGTCCTTCATTATTAATACTGTCGTAATAAAAGTCTTTAATTGTAAGATGTAGTATTGAAGTTTCACCGTTAAGTAAGAAACAGTCATTATTGTTAGTTGCAACAGTTGGTTTAATAATTGTATTTCTAAAGTCGTTACCTTTAATAGTAACACCTTCTGGAACTTCTATTGGAAATGCTTCTTCGTATTCTCCTGCAAAAACAATAATAGTATCGCCTGACGATGCTTGAGAACAAGCATACTTAAGAGTTAGAAATGCTTCGTATGTATGTAAACCTGAATTTGAATCGTCACCATTTTTAGTAACATAGTAACTATTGCCTACATCTAAGAACGGATTAACACCTGCAATCAATGCTCCTTGTACACCAACTTCTTGACCATTAACAAATTTAGTGTATAAGTTATTCCATGTTTTGTTTGTTTCGCCTAGGTCAAATGTATCGTTTTGATCTGGTATAATATTACTAATTACATCTGCATTAAAAGTAATATTATCTGTATCATCACTACCTAGTATAATATTACCATCGGCTGTAATGTCACCAGTTGCATGTAAATTAGCATTTACTTGTAAGTCATTTGTTTCAACTGTGCCGACACCATTTGTACGTAATTCTAAATTTTGATTAGCATCTTTAGTAGCAATGTAGTAGTCTGATATTTGTATATCTTCAGTTTCTAATGTACCAGGAACAACAACACTTCTAGTAGGATTAAAATTTAAATCTCCAAACATGATTCCTATGTTTCCAGTAGGTTGCATGTATACATCATCAAATTGAGCAAGTGTGTCAACTATTATATCAGTTGTTCTAATTGTGCCATCGACATGAAAGTCGTTGGAAGGCGAGTTGGTTCTAACACCAATCCTATCGTTGTTTACATCAATATAAAGTAAGTCTGTTTCAAAAGCAATATCCACACCTTCACGTAAAAGGTTTTCTTTTAATATTGGTCCTGAAATTCTACCGAGTTGTGCCATACTGCAATTAGTTCCTTATATACAGTATTTAGCGGAAAACTTATTTGTCGAAGTTATGGATAACAGTAACAGGTTTGCCTACTGGAGGAGCTTCGTTAAAGTAGATATAATATCCTGTTGGTTTTCCTGCTGGATTTTGAACGATATCGTAGTTGCCGCCAACTCCGTGTTCATTTGCTGGAAGTTGAAAAACGTTTTCAACAAAAACTAAAATATTTTGTGGTGCTACTGGAACAGGATAGTCTGTATCGCCGCTGTCTAATACTCCAAAAAATTGTTCTGATGCATCACCAAGGCCAAGCGTTTGTACTTTAATGCCTGCACGTACTGGCTCTGAAAATCTTGCAGATCTCCATGCACCGGCTTCATAAAGTTCGAATTTATTTTCATCTGTATTGTAACGTAGATGTCCGTTATTTGGATAGGTAGGACGCTCTGCTGTAGACCCTTTTGGTACTAATACAGCATTCGCACTATCAAGGCGAACTTCGTCGTCGACTGTGTAGTTAACACCTTTGCCTACAAGTCCTCTTGTGTTTGTACTTTGCCTACGAATGTATCTCATTATACTTCCAAATAACTAATTGTTGCACTAATAACTTCTGGTGATGTAGTAAGTGCATATACTAAGTCGTTTTCTTCTAAAATTATTTTTTCTGTGTCAAACGTAAAAGTTTCACCACCTGGTATTGGAATGGCGTTAAGAACTAAGTTTTTATCCCCTGCTGGCTCGCCACCTTTTACAAAGTGCAAACTTAAATATGTTAAATCACTATTTGGTGTGTCAGGATCTGCTATTCCTGTATTACAAAATAGTATAGTTGTAATAGCCCATTTTTTACCTACCGGAACACGGAAGTCTGCAGCACCGCCTGGGTTACTATCTGGTAAAAGGCTAGTACGACCGTTACCGTCATCGTTGCTACCAATTTGTACATTATGTATTGCCATTTCTTATCCTCTAAAATATCATCGAATATAATATAGCTCTATTACGACTAATTACTTCGTCTGCCTTGTTATTACTATTTACAAAATGTAAGCCTGTGCCACCAACTGATTCGGTGTCAGCATACACTTTGATTCCTGACGTTGGATAATCAGGTTTTGTTGTATCAGCATCAACGCCTAAGTTAGCATCATTATCAAATGGTCCTGGCGTTAAATGTAATATATCATCTATTCTTACACTGTTAGTTCCTGGTGCTTTTATTACTAAATCACTTGCTGATGTTGTTGATATAGTAGTGTCGTCAATTTCAATATGTTGTAACTGAACTTTGCCACCAAAGAATCTACTTACTACGGTACCGTCAAGTTCAAATTCAATTTGACTTTCTGAACGGTATCCTGGATCGGAAGGATCTAATGCGCCTGCTACTTCAAAGTCAAAAACTTCAACTGACGAAGTAGTAGTTGTTCCTTCTTGAATTTTATCTTGGAATCTACCTTGGAAAAATGATTGTGTATAGTCTGCAACTGCTTGTGCGTTAACAAGTCCATCTGGTTTAGTAATTGCTGAGTTAACATCAATATCATTGCTACCTGGTGTTACGTAAGGATATATGTTTTCTTGATAGTCAACACAACCTTCAACTGTAACAATAGCACCACTGCCTTGATTTATAAGATATAAACTAGCACCTTTAGTATCAATGCTGTTTGTCTGAAGTCCTAATAACGTTGAACCCGATGTCGATGGAACTACTTTTCTAGCTGCCCATGCACCGTATCCAAGTAAGTTACCTGGACCGTTTTCAACGTCCTCATCAAATACAAAGTAAACTTCATCAGATGATCCTCTGTAAACTTCAAGTCCTGCTACTCTACCAGGAACAGCTGCAATAGCTGCTGAAGTTTGATTAAGTGTAATAATTCTATCTTCAACTTTTAATTCAGTTGTTTCAATTGTCGTAGTCTCTCCTTCAACAACTAAATCACCTGTAATTCTAACAGTACCGCCGCTGGCATTTGGACCTACGTCGAGTTTAATTTCTCCGCCGTCAGTAACAGCTAAAACATAGTTTCCATCTATTTTAGAATATCTTGCCATTTATATTTTCCCTGTTAAAATTAGTATGTTGGTTGTTGAATCATTTTCAACGTCCCAACTAAATTTATTATTTTCAAAATCTTCCATTATGTTGCGAACAAGTTTGGAAATATAAACAAATGTCGAACTTGATAAAACAAATCCTAATAAAGACATTTCGTTGCTGTCTAAATCATCTGTTTGTTTTTCTACTAGTTTACACACTCCTTGATTTCCGTTTGTGTCCTCAACTTTAAATTCTGTTTCGCTAAGTTGCTCTAAAACAGACCCAAATGGATCTGCCTTAGAGTTTCCTATTTTAACCGAAACGACTAAGTCTTTTAGATTTCTTATAAAATCCCAAAAAACATTGATTGGTCGTTCCATTAATTCAGTCCTTATGCGTCTTCTGTGAAGTCGTCGTCATCAGTACCGACTAATGTGTTATCATCACCAGCTTCTTCAACTTGTGCTGCGCCATCTGAAGTAGATGTTGCAAAGTTCCATGGTACTGATTTTCCATCATATGCGTTTGAGCCTGTTGCACTTGGTGCTGACAATGTAGCTTTACGTCCAGAAATTTTACTTACTGTGTAAGTTTCTTCATCATCCATTTTGAATGAAATAGCCATTTCGCCTGCTGCTAATGCCGCTGGTAATTTACCAGTTGTTAGTGTACAAGTAAATTCACCTGCTGTTTCAATTTCTTCACATACAAATTTCTTTGATGCTTTTTGCCTTACAATATAACCTTCTTTAACTGCTGTGCCGTTATGAAAGTTTACTTTGATTTCGTTGCCTGCCGCTGTTGGCGTTCCAAACAATCTTTTATTAAGTGGTCTTCCCATTTTTTTTCTCCTATAATAGTAGTCCAATGCCCGTTCTATGAGCTACGCTGTGGGTAAACAGCATAAGTCCGCCTTGCGGCACACTATCGACACAAGTATTTATCAAAAGAAGTTAGTTCTCAAAGAGTTCTTATCTTGTATGCTATTCAAAAATTTACTAAGATAGTCAAAATGTATACCTAATGTTTTAAATAATTCATTATGTAAACTTTCTGATACATGTATGTAACTTGACTTGCCTACATCGCTTACGTACTTAGAGTTTAATTTATAGTCAGGGAATATTCCTGCAACGAATAAGCAAGTGTCGCCCAATGTTTTTGCATCTCTATAATTGTTAATAGTTAGATAAGACTCTGCAAGAGTTTTAGGAAAAAAGTCTGGCCTGTCAACATGGTAAGCTAATAGAGCAACAATATAATGTTCTACGTCAACAGGAAGTTGTACTCCAGTGGTTTGTGAAGTGTCTTGTACGATATCATACATTATAGGAATGTATTCGTCCTTCATACAAGTATTTATGAAAAAGAAAAAGCTCTACCAGTTTCCTAGCAGAGCTTTTTAATGACTATGCAATTTATTTTAAATAATCCGGAACAAAAAAGTTTTTATGTTCTTTTCTTGCATCACTAATAAGTCCAAGACGCTTTTGCATATTGTAATTTAATACTCTTGGGTGCTTATCATGTTTAAGGGTTTGTTTTAAGGCATGCTTAAATGCCATTGCTTGTAGTTTAGTCATATCGACATCTCCTATTTCTAAAAGATGCGTTCCTTCGACATTATTGTCTACTTCCGTCCTTATGGATGAACGTATAATTATTTATTTAAAAGACGTCCCTGTCTACTGGTTTATACTGTTACGGTTTTAGTATACTTGACACCGCGATATATAAATGTTAGTTCTTTAGTCATCGTATTTCTCCTTTTGGATATCTACGATTCTTTTAACGCATGAACCTATGCGAGTCTCTAAAGTGGACTACTCTAATAATATTTATCATTGAAAACCCGCCGAAGCGGGTTATTCGCAGTCTTGCGTTTCTAGCAATCTATGCATGTACTTTACTTGTTCATTACATACATTGTTACTTCGAAACCAAAACGCATTTCTGTATATGAAGGTTTTGTCCACATATGCTTTCTCCTAGTTAGTTAATAAAAACTACACTATTATTTAAACACATTATTGAGCAAAAGTCATACGTAAAATCATTAAAAGGTCATAAAAAAAGGGCGACCTAAGCCGCCCTTTAATGCTTTTACGCTTAGTAAAACTTAACTGAAGCTTACGTTAGCTACGCTTACACGTGCCAAGTAGTCAGCTGCGTTACCAAGAGATGATGCTGTGTTGTTTAACTCAACATATCCGTAACGTGTCATGAAGCTCACAACAGGTTCGAATGTGTCTGGGTCTAATACAACTCCACTGCTCATTAACGGAATGTATGGGCAGTAGAATGCAGCTGCGTCTGATTCACTTGAACCTTTATAACCAACTAATACATCAGTTGCGTCTGAAGCGTATGTGTTAACATATACTTTCATTGCATTGTTTAATGTACCAACTAATTTAGTATTTGTAGGTGCTTCAAAAGAACCTTCAGTTGTTCTTGCAAACGCTGAAGTAGTAGCACTTTGTAATACTGTTAAAGTGTGTGGTGAAACAACAGCAAAGTTACCAGCGCCACGACGTGTACGCTGAGCAATTTTGTTAGCTGCTCTGTTAATCATCACTGCTAAAGCTGCATGTTCATCACCAACAAATGTAGCTGTTCCGCTAACACCTGCTTGATCATATTGAACATCTGACTCTGCAGATCCTGCTAGGCTGTAAAGGCTAGCAATTACTTCTTGGTCAATCTCAGCAGTAATTTCTTGTGCTAATGCAGCCATAATTTCTGCTTCAACATCAATACCGTGCTGTGATTGTGCATCCTGAGCTGCTTCAAAAGTCCAGCGAGCTGATAGCTTTCTGGATTTCGCTTCTACAGTTTGCTTCAAGATTTGAATGCTAAGTCTGTTACCAGCTGAGCCTTCTAACGCTGATGTAGCAGCTGCTTTATCATCTAAAGCACCTGAATACGCTTCAGCAATCTTGAATGGGCTTAAAGCCTCATCACCAGCTGCTGTGTCTGTTCCATTTGTTGAGTTTACTGCATCTGCATAACGTACTCTCAATGTGTGGATCTGACCAACTGGTCCAGTCATAGGTTGAACACCAACTAACTCGTTAGCAATAACGGTTGGCATTACACGTCTGATCACTGGAAGGATCACACGATTTAAGGTTGCGACGTTACCGGCGGAACTTGCACCAGCTGTTGCACTCTCTGACAAATACTTACGAGTATTCTCAAGTGTAGCAGCCATCACGCTTTTCTTGTTGCCGTTTAAGCCTTCAAGAAGTGCGCCTTTGGTTTCCTGCCAGCGACTTTCTAGTAGTTCTGACATAATTATCTCCTTAATTTAATCCAGCTAGACGACGAATGTCAACGACATTATTGTCCTCTGCTTGTCTACTGTTTGTTGTCATTTCTTCTCTGTTGCCTGTTATCTCTTTGCCTTCTGTAAGCGCCTTCTTTTTAGCTGGAGTATTACCGTCAATAACAGTAGGTAAGTACTTATCAAACGCCGAACGTAGTTTAGGTGTTTGAACTGATTCCAGTAAGTCTGACATAATTTCCTTTTGATCTTTCGATAAAGGTCCTGTCAATTCATTTAGAACGGTTGCTCTTTCTGCTGATTCAATTAATTTTTGTTTTTCAACATTAACCGATTCAGCTAATTGTTTTGCCTTTGCCGCAAATGCTTTTGCTTCTGCAAGTTGTAGATCTTTAGCATCTAAAACTTTCATTAGTTTAGCAGTCTCCGACTTTTCATTTAGGTAGCTATTTGAGTATTCGCTAGCGAATGCTTCAAACAACTTACGACCGAAGTCGTTTCTACGTGCTTCTTCAATATCTTCTTTAAGTTGTCCAATCTCACTGTTAAGTGTTGATTCAACAATTTCAGATACTTTAGTTGCACTTCTTTCGATAAAGTCTTTTTTGACTTTAGCGAAGTGTGATTTAGCTTCACGTACTAATCGTACTTTTGTTTCGGCTAAGTCTTTTTTATCTTCTGCAAATTCTGCAATTTCTTTTGCAAGTTGCTCGACGACAAATTCTTCCAATTTGCTAAAGTTTTCAGCCATAGCTTTTTGGTCTTCGTGTAATTCAGAAACTTCTTTACCTAGTTGTTCAATAACAAACTCTTTTAGTAGGCCTGCGTTTTCACGCATTGCTACTGCATATTTTGCTTTTGCTTCTGCTAGTTGTTTGCGGTCTTCTGCAAACTCGGAAATTTCCTCTGCAAGTTTTTCACTTACTAACGAATCGATAGCTTCAACCATAGTTGATTTATCGTGTTCGTATTTCTGTGCAAACTCTTCACGTAGTTCTGCTGTTACCTCTTGGCGATTTTCTGTCACCTTCTGGTCCCATGCTTCTTGAATTTGCTGACGCACATCTTCTGAAACTACATCGTTTTCAAAAAGTGTTTTTAATGCATCCAACATAATTATCTCCTTTTATTGGAGTCGACTGATTATATTAATCAGCGATTCTTTTAAGTATTTCTGTGCCTTTGGGTCTTGTTTTGTTGCCTGTGCTAGTTCATATGCCGCCATTCCTCCACGTGCATTCATTAAATGCTCGTAGATTGGTGTTGGATATGCTCCTGGGGCGCTAGGCTGAGCCACAACGTCCACAGTAATTATTTCGAAGTCCGATACTTCACCGGACCCGTCTTCTGATACATTACCCGAACCCCTAGATGAAACACCTAATTTAACTCCGCTTTCAAGCATTGTTTTAACTAGTTGTCCCATTGGGGTTGGTAATATTTTCAATTTTCCATAACCATTATTCCCGTCCATCCAACATGATTCAATCATATGTGATACACGATCTAAGTTAATATTAAGTCCTTCTGGATGATCAACTTCTCCAAGAACACTATATCCTCCTTGTATTTGATCATTAAGAGTTTTGACAGCCCTGCCAATTTCGTTTACAGGATATACACGTTGGTTAGCATTACGCACACCGCCTTGTATACATATACCTTTAAGGTATAGGTCTTTTCCCTCGTTAGCAGACTCAATAACCAAATTAGCTTGGTCGAATGTCAATGTCTCTCGTAGGTTTCTCATTCAGATATTCCTAACTTACTTGCCAACAACAGATTTTTTGTTGTCTGCAGCTTCGCCTGCGCTCTTTTTCTCAGCGCCATGGCCTTTTGAATCACCTTTTAAAGATTTAGAAGCTTTTCCGCCTGGCTTATTTACGTTGCCTGCGTCTTCTTCTTTTGCTGCTTCTGCTGTGCGTCCACTTTCTTCACCGCCTTGTGCAATGTTTCCAGCTTCTCCGCCCATGTCGTTAGCACTTGCTACTGGTGATTTCGCTTTATTGTCCTCACCTTGCTTGTGTGTAACTTTTTCAACATACTCACGCATTGTTTCAGCTTCAGATTTTTCTTCGTCTGCTTCATCAACTTCGTCAGTAGCTTCGTCAACTTCTTCATCAGTTGCTTCAAAGTTCAATGACTCTTCTTCTGAATCGTCATCTTCTTCACCGTCGTCTTCGTCTTCGTCGTCGTCGGATTCTTCTTCATCACCAGCGCCTTCGTCGCCAGCAATCATTTTTTCAAATTCTGATTTAAGATCGTCTAATGCGTCTTCTAAATCAACAACACGGTCTTCAATCTCTTCGTCGTCGCTTTCACCTTCTTCGTCGCCGTCCATTGCATCTTCGATGTCACCCATCATGTCGTCTGCTGGATCTGCTTCCATTGGATCTGCTTCTACTTCAAACTCGTCTAAGTCAAAGTTTTCTTTAACGTCTTCGTCTTCTTCTGACGCTTCATCAACTTCTTCATCAGTAGCTTCTTCTACTGCTTCGTCTTCGTCGTCTGCTGATTCTTCAACTTCTGCAGCTGTTTCTTCAACTTCTGCTAAGTCGTCTTCTAATAATGATTCGTAGATGTCTCTTGATTTTTCAACTACGATTTCGTGGAATAATTCTTCTGCTCCGGCTCTGTCTTCGTTAACGAGCTTCTCAAGCATGTTTTCAAACTTGTTTTGGTCTGCCATTTTTTTCTCCTATAAATTGTTTACCTATGGTAAGGCTGTCACTAGTATTTACTATATAGACGAAAATCAGTGCTAAAACAGGCTCAAAACGAGCTTTTTTGTAATGTGAGAGGTTAGATCTTCACTTTTATATGAAAATCGTCAACTAACATCGTATTGTAATTGACAAAACTATTTAGTTTGTGAGTCTGTAAATTATCTGGTAATATTACTCTACAGTAGTTTATTTGCTGGTTTTTTCTTATAACTTCTTCAGTTTGTCTAAGCCAATTATGATAATACGTTGCTCTGTTACCTTCTTGCATATAGTTTTTAGTGTTAGCATATACATTATTATATAGTTTTCCTGCGCCTAAACCCATATAATCAAACCCTATCATATAGATAATGTTATGATCGTGTTCGCTTGCTAACCATAATGCTGTTGGTCCACTACTCCAACCTAATGATTTATTAAAATAATTAAATCCTATCAGGTCTTTTGTGCGATCACTTTTAGTTGTCCATACATTATTATGTTTATATTGATATCCTGCTTCGTTTATTTCAAAAACCATTTTAGGATCTACAGCAATTAAGTAATCAGGATCAAAATCTCTATAAACAGCATTACAAGCATAGACTGTGCCGTGTTGTTTAAGTTGATTAAGGTTAATTCCTTTTCTACTTACACCATTTCCGATAACAAATGCTGTTTTTGCTTTCATCTTAAAGACTAAACTGTTCTTTGAACTTATCTATATGTAAATTTTTGAAGTTAGGATGGTCGTTAAGGTCTTTAGGCAAGTAACTTTTATCATTTACTATTCTATAGTAATTAATATCTGTATGGTCCTTAAATACCGATTTAGTTTGACGCATCCAGTTACCATAAAACGTTGGACCTTCAGTAGATTTCTTATAATTCATTGTATCTGCATACAAATTGTTAAATTTTTCATTATCTATGCCCTGAAAATCGAAACCTAAGATATATACGTTCTTAAATCCGTGCTGACTTGCTAACCATAATGCTGTTGGTCCACTACTCCAACCTTTACTAGGCGAAAAATAATTTAAACCACTCATGTTTTGAAAACTTTTGTTAGGATTTGTCCAAACAGGAACTTTATGTTGATATCTTGACTTATTAATTTCTAAAATCATTTTAACATCAACAGCAACTAAGTAATCTGCTTCGAATGTTCTATATAATGCATTACACCCGTAAACTTTACCTAACTTTTTTAAATCTTCTGGATCAATAGGAGCTCTGCTTACGCCGTTACCTAGTACAAACGCTGTGTTAGGCTGAAATGATTCGTGAATTTCTTTAACAGATGGTGTAACAGTTTGTTGTTGCTGAAGTTTAGCCGCGGCTTTTTCCTGACGACGAGCTTCTTTTATCTTGCGCCATTGTTCTTTTGTATATTGAGACTTATCTAATTTGGCCATTACACCCCGCCGGCTTCAACAGCTGGAATTCCATACATCTGTTTAATAAAGTCAAGTTCTTTACTTGCTTCTTTAGTATGTATGTCGGCTGCTTTGCGGACGCGGTTAATTTGGGATAGTGTTAATCTTGTTTTGCGAGAATCGCTTTTCTTAACTACTGAATCGTCAAGTTCTGGGTCGTAAGATGAGTCTTCGACTGGTTCTAATGTTTCTTTATCAAAATAAAATAATTCACGTAGTATCATAATAGTATTTATACCGTTTGGTCAGTTGTTGCTGTATCAGCACCAGCATCACCTGTTGCTGTTTCGGGTGCTTCTGCATCTGCACCAACATCAGGTTGTGTAGTGTCGGCTGCTTCGTCTTCGATGCCACCTAAATCTGCATCAATACCAGCTGAACTTATTCCGGCTCCTCTTAATTCTCCACTAGGGTCACCTGGAGGTGGTGCTAGTGTTTCGTCATTTTCTTCTCTCCACAGTCTTTCGTTTTCTGCAAGCTCTTCATCAGTCATACCTAAGAATCGTTTCATTGCAAAACGATTTGAAATATAAGGTATTTGACTCATTTGTGTATATGTTGGTACTCTTGCATTGTCGATTTCACTTTGTCTGTAACTTGCAAAGTTCTGTGGTGGTTGAAATCTTAAGTCAAACATTGCTGTATCAATGTTTACACCTTTTTCAAGAATATATCGTTTAAATTCTTGATTAAATTCTTCAATTAATAAATTTTGTAGTCTTTCGCAATACGTATTAAAGCGTAGCTCTTGAATATATGCTGTTCCTACTCGACCGTCATTGTATTGGCTACTTGCATCATCAGCGCCGGTAGGTAAGTAACTGCTAGGAATTCGTAAACCACGTACGAGCTTATTAGTAAAATATCTAAGGTCATCAATTTCTCCTAAATTAGTACCGCCTGGCAGTGTTTCAACTTTAGATCCACGCCCTTCTGCTGTTTGTGGGAAGAAATAGTCTTCGTTTATACTTAAAGGATTGTAACTACTATCAATTACGTTAGTGCCGCCGCCTGTTTGTGATGGTATACGTCTTTGATGTATCTCTGTTTTTACTCTTTCAACAAATTGCATTGCTAAGTGACTAGGCATGTTACCTACGTCAACATAAAATACACGTCTTTCAGGTGCTCTTTGTACACGATAGATAATAATAGCATCTTCAAGTAGTTCTTTTTGTTTGTAAACTTTAAATACAGTTTCTAATAATGAATTACCAAAAGGATAATTCATATCTAAGCCTTCTGATAGACTTAAATGGACTATATGTTTTGCATCAACGGCTAATTCATTGTCTGCATTTTGAAAACGTCCACCTGCAGCATTTTGTGTGTTAACATTTCCGACCATGCCTCTTGCACCGCCAGTTAAATAACCATCACCGCCGCCTGTAACATTGCCATTAGTTTGAAAAGGTGTTGTTGCAACCATTTCTTTAAAGTTTAAATTAAAATCTTTGATTACATACTGTTCAGGCTTTTTGCCTTCGCTTTCATTAACAATAATTTTTGTTAATTTACCCGGATCAACATGAAATAATTTTTTAGTTTCAGGATCTCTAATAAAAAATGAATCACCCATTTTAAATGTGTTACGTAAAATACGGAACATGCGTGTTTCAAAGTTTTGTAACTTACACCATTGTTGTAAGTATTGCTGTATAATTGTAATTTCTGAGTTTGTTGCTTTTGTTTTATAATCAGTTATAAACGGAGTTCTATTTTGTGTGTTTTGTTGTGTACAAAATTCAGCAAGAATATCAAGTGCTGCGTTTACTTCACTGTCCATATCCATTGTGTTATACTGACCGTATCTTTCAACACGATTTGGACTACCAACATATACATCTGGTAGGTAAGAACTATAATTTGATTTAGCCGGGCCAGCATTCATACTACCACCACGACCGCTAAAGGGACTATAACTCCCTTCTGCGTTATTACCAGTCGGTACTGGTGTAAAATATTTTTTCCAACTCATTTATTATCCTTGTTGATGATCAGTAGACAATCCGCTTATTCGTGTTGCTGTTTTACCTGTATTCATATTAACTTGTTTCATTTCCTCAAGTAATGCGAGCATAGTTGTATTTAACTGATTTCCGGTATTTCCACCTAAACCTTGGTTACCAACTACATCTGCGGCTGCTACTCCTGTTCCTCCGCCAAAGAAGCCTTTGTTATCTTCAGAAAGAGTTTTGTTTAAATCTTTAAAAGTCTCATTTAAACTCTTTACTGCATCATTATACTTGGAAACGCCGTCGTTGTCAAGCTCATTTAATGAAGAAATAGTGGTTTTGAACCCATCAATTTGTCCAATTGCGTCCATATTGTCTTTTAAATTCATTAAATCTTGGTTTAATCCTGCATATGTTATTGATGCAAGATCGTTAAGTGCTGTTTGTGACTCGCCTGGTAGAGTGACACTTGGTGCATTTGATGTTGCTATTTGCGTTGTTGCATTTGTACCTGCACTTGCTGTTTCGTCTCCACCAAATATTGATTTGCCTTCTCCGCCCATCCATTTTGGTAAGTATGATTTAAAATTAGGCATTTCAAAATCGAAGGTAAAGAATCCTTTAACAGCATCAAATACTGATTGGAACATATCTTTAATGCTTGGCATTTCCATTCCGTCAAAGTTAAACCAACCTGTAACAGTATTCCATGCGTCAGTTGCTATTTTACTAATACTAAATGTATCTTCTTCTCCAAATCCAAACCAACCTTTAACAGTTGCCCAAGCATCAGATGCTAATTTGCTAATTGAATATGCCGCTTCGCCTTCACCAAAACCAAACCATCCTGTAACTGTGTTCCACATATCAATTGCTGTATCACTAATACTAAATTTAGTGTCTAGGAAGTTAAACCACCCAGTAACAGTTTCCCACATTTTTGTTCCAACTGCACTTATACTAAATGATTCACCGTCGCCAAATGTAAACCACCCTTTGACAGTTTCCCAAGCTGTACTAAACAATCCACTTATTCCGGTAGCAGCATCTCCTAGTACATCAGCTGTCCAGGTAAATGCACCTGTTAATATATCCCATGCTCCGGCTAATAAGTCTTTCATAGCCTCTATACCAAATACCGCTGTAACTGCCGCTGCTATACCTGCTGGAATAGCAAGTACTGGCGCCGCTATTGCAGCTCCTATTCCTACTAGTCCGCCAATGAATAATGTTCCCCATGGTATATTAAGATCAACGTTTTCCCAAGCCGCAGCAATCGCTTCACCTAACATTTTACCAACGCTAAATTTTTCGCCGTCATCTTCGGCATTATTGTTAAACAATTTTTTCAACGCTTCGCTAAAACTAATATCTGGATTTGCTATATCTTTTATGAATGTTTTAATGCTTTCAGTTATTTCGATAATTTTTACTTTCATGTTTTCCATTGCCATAGTAAGTGTACTATCTTTAGATGCTTTTTCAACACCTTTTGCAGCTTCTTCACCTGCTACGCCAAATATACTTGCTATTTCTGTTAAGCCTGTGCCAACAGCGTCAAGTACTCCACTTTCAATAAGTGCCAACTGGAATTTGTCTTTAACCTCTTGTATAGTTTGCTCAAATTTTGCAAATCCTTCAGTAATTGCATCTCGTCTTGCTTGTTCTTCTTCTAATTTTTTTGGATTAATAGCCTTGTTAGTATATTCTGTAAGTTTATATAAAGAACCTAATAATTCACCAAGCCCATCTTGTCCCATCAATGCACTTGTACCAGCGCCACCCATGTCATCTCTAAACTTTTCTAAGTCTGGTGCAATACCTTTTAATCTTTCTTGGAACTCTGCAGCTGTAATTCTACCTGTAGCAGAATCTTGTGCAAGTTTTGCAAATTCTGGACTTAATGCAGCCATTGACTCGCCTAACGGAGTTTGAGCAACGCCATCTGCTAGATCTTTAAACGCACCTTCTAGTTCTGGTCCTAACTCAGCTGCTTGTGCTAAGTTTGTTGTAAAGTTTTCTCTAGCCTTTCCTTCAAGTTTTGATAACATTGCATTAACATTTGCTTCTTGAGCTTGTCTTTGCATTGTGGCTTCCATTTCCTTACGACTCATTCCTGTAAGTTTTGTAAGTTTATCAAGTTGTGTTATATAACTTTGAAGTCCTTGTCTTTCTGCATCTGAACCTGCTTTTTCAAGTCGTCCTCGACGAGCTTGTAATGCCATATATCCTAGAGTGTGTTCATTTAACTCCTCCATAGTAAAACCCATTTCTAAAAAGCCTGCGTTTCGCATCTCTTTAGAAAGTTTACCCATTCGAGCTGCACCTTCACTAATTGTTCCGCCTAACAATGTTAATGTAGTTGAATTACTTGCTACCATATTTGCAAACATATCAAGCGGCATAGCTGCTTCTGCAGCCGATCTACGCAACGTCTCTATATTGTTGCCAAAAGCTGCACCTTGAGCGGATAATTGTCTAAATGTATCTGTACCATTTTGAAAATAGCCAGCCATAGAGCCTAATACTCCGCCAACTACCGGAACTGTCTTTACAAATTCTTCAATAGTGTTTGCACCGGTTGTAAACACCATTCCCATGTTTGCAACAGAAGCAATTACGTTTGTAAATCCGCCAACTATATTGCCAGCAACTGACTTCATTCTATCGCCAAAGCTACTTACAGCTTCAGTTGTTTCTTTAGTTGCTTTAGTTTCTTTTTTATTGGCTTTAGTGCCTTTGTTTACTGAATCAGTGTACAGTTTTGTTGCTTTATCTTCAGCTTTTTTGGTTTTAGGGTCACTAGATCCGCCACCCATTGCTTTTAGTGTTTTTACTAATTCAGCTAATGTGGCCTCAGAGGCAGGTCCTCCGGCAACGTCAACAATTTTTACTTCATCAGCCATGTTTTTCAGTCCTAGTTATATACGCATATAAATATATTAGATACATATTAATATAATGTATTTATACGGAGAAAAATATGTCAGAAATAAACCAACAAGGATCTAATCCTTTACAGAAGTATTTTCGTCAACCTAAGTTGTATATAACTCTTCCTAGTAAAGGAAAGTTCTACCCCGGCGGGGTATTTGAAAATACTGAAAGTGGTGAGCTCCCGGTATTTTCAATGACAGCAAAAGACGAGCTTACGTTTAAAACACCAGACGCTTTACTTAACGGTCAAGCAACAGTAGATGTAATACAAAGTTGTATTCCTAATATTAAAAATGCATGGATGATGCCAAGTATCGATCTTGATGCATGTTTAATAGCAATTCGTATGGCAACATACGGTGAAGAAATGGGCATTACCATTAAGAAACCTGTTACAGGCGAAGAAGTTGAAATGAATGTAGACTTACGCGGTATTATGGATAATTTTGCAGATGCTGAGTATAACGATACTGTACAGGTAGGAGATATGATTGTACGTCTTAGACCGTTAACATATAAAGAGTTTACAAAAAATGCTCTTAAGACTTTTGAAGAACAAAGAATCTTTAATATTGTAAACGACGATGCTGTTGAAGATGAAGCAAAACTTCAAGCATTTACAAATTCATTTGTAAAACTTACTGAGCTAACAGTTGGAATGATATCAACAGGTATTGTATCAATTCAAATTGGTGAAGATGTTGTAGACAATCGTAAACATATTGACGAGTTTATTGCAAACGCTGATAAACAGTTCTTTAATACAATTACTGATCATCTTAATTCGCAAAAAGCAATGTTTGCTGTTAAGCCAATGACTGTAAACAGTTCACCTGAGGATATCGAAAAAGGTGTACCGGCAACTTATGATGTGCCGATTACATTTGATCAATCCAATTTTTTCGCATAAGGATCCTGACCTGGACCGTTCCAGAGATCCTAGCTGAAGTTAAGGTCCTCGAGCAAAATACCAAACAGATGAAACACGACTTGTCTAAATTATGCTGGTATATGCGAGGAGGCCTTACCTTAGATGAGGCCTATTGGACTAGTCCTGAAGATAGAGAAGTAATGGGTAAACTTATTGAAGAAAATATTGAAACTACTAAAAAGACTAATTTGCCGTTTTTCTAAACACTGAGTAAAGGTTTAACAATATCTGATAAACCTGCTTTCTTAATTTGATTTGCAAGACCTATAAGTACTGGATTTCCTAATTCATCTGAAATTTTTCTAGGAGCCATTTTTGCTGTCTCATTGTTAACCCATTGTGCGCCAGCCCATACATACACATTACCGTCACTTGCACGACTAACTTGTCCTGCACCTTTAGCAACTTTAATTTTAGGATTGCGTTTTAGTTTTGGTTTAGGAGCAACTTTTTTACTTTTAAATTTATTTTTAATTGTATCAAAGACTCCTTCATCAACTTTAGGATCATTACAGTTACAGTGTTTACAATCAGCTGGACATACACAGTCTGCTCTTTTAATTTCAGCACCGCAGCACTTGTCGGAACAGTATGCATCTTTATATTGTTCATTTAAAATTTCGTATACGTTCATATCATGCTCGCTAACTGTTGTTTTTGTTTATCATTTAACCCATTTATTTTCTTTGCTAAACTAGCTGGAATTTTAGGTTGTTTAGGTTCTTTAGCAACAACTGGTTGCTTACTAGGAGTTGCAACTTTTGGTGCTGTTGTACCAGGTGCTTGTGCATATTTTTGTGCAGACACCATAATATGTTTATCTATATCAGCTTTACTAAGAATGTCTTGATCAAATGCTTGTAAATGTAATGTAGGATACCCTTTGCTTCTAAGAAAACTTGCTAAAACATTACCAGTAACTTGTTTGTAATTTTTTCCAATTTTACCAAGGTAAGTACTAAACGAAGTTTTTAATTCATTTGCATCGTCGCCAACTTCAACTCTGCCTTTAAGCTCTGCAGACTTTTGTTTAGCGCCAAAGGCGCCTGCAACTTTTGCACCTATTTTACGTAGACGTTGTTTTCCTGTACTTACAGGTGCTTCGTCAATGTCGCCTTCGTTACGTGGAGGATCATAATCCCACATATAAGATCCAGCACCCATATAAGACCCACGTTTATAACCCGCCATAATCATAGCATCGTCGGTATCAATACCCTTTTCTTCAGCCCACTTCATAATGTAGTAAGATCGTTGTGAATCAGATACACCAGCAAATTTTGCTATAACGTCAGCATCAGGTGTTGCTTCTTCTTTAATTATTTCAAATATATTCATTCTGAATTGTTCCTAATAAAGATATAATTTTATTAACTGTATTTATGTTTAGAAAAGAGCTAACGCTCTTTTATGTTTTCGCTAACGCTCAAACATGTTTACTTTTTGTTAGATAGAAGTGATAGATATGAATTAAAGCATTATTACGAAGTAATAATGTAATTGCTTCATGTAGATTGTTTCAGTCAGACGGAACCTGTTTACGGTTCCATCTAATCTTGGTCTTCATGTGAGTCCGTCACAGCCGAGACATTGGAAGTAGGTTATTTTTTATACACAAAGTACAATGGGCTCTGACCTTTCCCAACCTACGTCGACATCTAACCAGTTAGTTCTTGCTGATTAACCTATTATTTGCATGTTAACCTGCTAGATCTTACTAGTTATACCTCTCGCTTCGTTCCTATTGCTAAAGAGTTTTTATGTACTGTGTTTGTGTTTTTCGACTGCCAACATTCAATCTATATCAACTGGTGAGCCCAATTTGTTTGGTGGCTTCCACACTCTGGTGTGTTAATCAATATGTACGTGTGCTTCTATACGAGAGCTTTTTCCACAGCGGTATTACTAATCTGGCCCGCTAACCTTTTGTGTTGGATTGTTTTGCCTTGATGTTTTGTTCTAGCAATGCCTGCTTTAGTTTGTCAGATCCGCCTACTCTTACATTAATAATACCGTTATAGTAATCATCTGTTTCAAGTACTCGCCTATCAAACTGTTCTCTCGCCTCTATGTAGGACATTTCGCCCCTGCCTTTGCATAGGTATAGTATTTCTCGTGTGAATTTGTCCGGGCCTAATTTTGCAACATCTGCATTTAATCTATCTGAGCTACCCCAGTAGTCACGCCAGTCGCTTTCTTTTGTTCCACGTCTTTTATTCTTTTTGCCTTTTAGCGGTGGTTTTGTAGTTTTAAATTTTGCTAGTTTTTTGCCTACGTATTTTTGCCCGGTAGTAGTGTTTGTTATGAGATATACAAATCCTTCATACTCGTCTGGTATTTTGTCTATTGTTTTGCCTTCATAAGTCCACTGCATGAACTTACTTACCGTAGCCTTAATTTGTGCCTTCGTCGTTTTGGTTCTTTAGTTTTTTATCCAAGTGCATGGTGTGTATTTCGTCCATGCGAATTTTTGCAAGACGTCTAATTTCTCTTAAACAGCGTCTTGCTGATTGGTGCGTTCTAACTGAATTTCTTGACTCAAACTTCTCGTTTTCCTTAAAGTATTCAAGATACATCTTAGTTAGTCGGTCATGTGTGTCGTCTTCAATCATTCTTCATAAACTTCGATATCATTTTCATAACTGGTATAACCGTTTTCTTTTACAACTTTTAATACGTTGCTAACTCTACCAATTAATTCGTCTTTGTGTGAAATTAAAAATACATTCTTATCACCTTCACGTCCCATCTTTTTAAGAACAGCCAAAGATCCTTCAACTCCTGCTGTATCCATACCACTATCAATAAGCTCGTCAATAAACATTAAATTAATTTTTTGATATAGGCTTTCCCAAACATCACGGAATGCAAAGCTCATGCCTAGTATTAGTCTATTACGTTCACCTCTTGACAAGTTATCAAAGTCTAAATCCTGTCCGAGTTGCGTAATTTCTACACTTAGATCGTTTTGGAATACTACTAAATGCGGAAGTCCTAGTTTATCTAAATAATATGTTAACCTATTGTTAAGATATGCAAGATTTTGATCAATAATCTTTTTACGAATAAAACTATCTTTGTTTGTTAATAGTTTCAACAAGAATTCTTGATGGTCTTTAAAATCAGTAAGATCGTTCACAGGCGTCCAATCAATTTTTTGAATTGCTGTGTTACTAAGATCATCAATTTGAGATTGATATGGATCGTCTTCATCTTTTCTTGATTCCCACGCCTTCTTTAAAGCATTAACATTCTGTCTATGATCATATGCTTCTTTTGCTGTTTCGTAGAACGTTGTAGGCTTTCCGTTAATGTCGCCTATTTTATCAAGTGCAGACATAACTTCACTACATTTTGTATTAATTTCCTGTGCATAAGACACAGCATCTTCAAGCTCTTTATTTTTACGCTCTGCAATCTCTGCTTTTTTATCAGCAGGAAGATCTTGACCGCAAGAATGGCATGTACCATCAGCTAAGTCATCTGCATCTTGTTTTGCTTTTTCTACAGCTCTGTTAGCACGTACTAATGCAGGTTCCAGTGTGCTTAATTCTTTTTTAAGAGCCAAAATAGAGTTATTATGCTCAGTCCAATTTTGTAATTTTTCGTGACTTTCGAGCTCTTTATCAATATCTAAATGCTCTAATTCGTCGATTCCTTCTTTTAACTTAACAACGTCGGTAGTACGTTTACTAAGCCATGCTTTTTGCTTACTTTGTAAACTACTAATTGTTTCTTCAATTTTTTCGTTAGCAGACTGTATTGCATTAATACGCATTGTTTCTTCTGCAATAGCATCACGTGTTTTTTTAGTTTCGTCTTTAAGGCGATCTGCTTTTTCAGATAGCAACGTAATACCTAATAGTTGTTCAATAATAGCACGTTGATCGTTTTGTCGCATTGCTAAGAATGGTTCTGTATACGTATTAAGTGCAACAATATGCTTAAACATATCGTGACTCATATCTAACAAGGCATCAATGTCTTTTTGTGTTTGTCTACTATCACCTTGTGATTCGTCGATAGCCTCTTGTTCTTGATTATTAATATAGAACTTTAAAACGTTAGGACTACGACCACGTTCTATCCTGTAGTCAACATTATTTTTTTCAAAGTGTAACGTAACTAACATACCCTTAGAGTTTGTTTTATTAATTAGATTGTTACGTTTAATATTTGTTAACGCTACACCATACAATGCATAACTTAATGCATTGATGATAGTAGTTTTACCAGTACCATTACGACTACCACTGTCGTCGCCGCCTTGGTCTAAGTTTTCTCCTAGCACTAAGGTAAGTTGTTCTTTATTAAAGTCTACGGCCTGGGTCTGATTGCCCACACTCATAAAGTTCTTGACGGTTAAATCTTTAAGTTTTATCATAGCTCGTTATAGATATCCAATAGCGTTTTCTTGTTAAAGTTTTCTGTATCAAGTGCAGAGATTTCTCCAGCAACAATTTGATCTACGCTTTCGAACTGTTGTATATCAAGCTCAGTAGATATTTCTTCGATTTGTTGTTGTGTTATTAAACTAATTTCTCTACATCCGTGTTGATTAATAAATGTTTCTTTTATAAAACTTGCTTCTTCATAACTGATAGGAACATCTATAGTAACCCTTAGATACATTTTACTTTTAATAATATCTGCATCAGGGTCAAGTAATTGACTTAGTTTTACTGTACGATACTTTGGACAATCAGGCCAATTAATAAATTCGGGCTCTTTATTGTTCTCTCTGTCTAGTATCATCATTCCTCTATCGTCATCCCATGCATCAGCATAGTTGTGAGGAAAAGCATTACCAATGTAATGTATTTTGCCTTGTTGTTGTCTTTTGTGGAAGTGTCCACTAAACACATATTCTTGATTTTTAAAATGCTCAGGACGTAAATCGCCATGGTCGGGCATTTTTACAAGAGCATTCATATAGAAACTTGGCAATTCAAAATGGCCAAACATATACTTTGCATCACACTTTTGTATTTTTTTCCATTCGTCGCCAACAAGCCACGGCACAATAGCAACATCTTCAATTACTGTAAATTCATCGATAAATGTTATACCAGGAATGTGTTTTGCAAAGGCAGTAGAATTAACATTTCTTTTATCTTTGTAATACAAATCGTGATTACCGTCAAAAAAGATAAATTGGTCAAATGCTTTTCCAAGTTTTTCCATGCTACGGATAGTCGAATCCATAGTTGTTAAGTTTAGACTATTTCTATTATGGTGCCAGTCTCCGCAGAAGATACCGGTTTCACATCCGTTTTCTTTTGCAGTTTCTATGTACCAGTCAACAAACGCCTCACAATCATCGTTATGAGTGCGACTGTTACCTTTTAGTCCAAAATGTATGTCTGTAAAGACAGCAGCTTTTTTAAACAAAATAAAGTCCTTTAATCTTAGTTAATATTATAGCGTAAATGTAGAGGAATGTCAAGCCCTTATTTGGCTTGATTTTTTTCCATTTCTCTTTTTTGCTGTGCTTCCCAGTCGCCTGCGTGTTGTCTTGTATAACTAGGATTCATGTTGTTCATTTCTAAAATATCATCTCTAATATTTTGGTTACGCTTTTCGATATTAATGACACGTACAAATGAATTAGTAACAGCAGCGGTATAGTAAGCAAAAGGATTATTACTTTTAGATTCATCGAATTGTAGTCCTATCTGTGATAATTGTAATATTGCTTGCCCTTTCATTTCGTCGTTGTATGTGTATCCTCTTACATTACCTCTAGTAGCATAGCGGTCTACAAGTTTCATCCACATGCGAGCAAGTTTTTCTGTAACTTGAGTATGATCTTTAGAAAAGTATCCGTTACTCATACCGCCAACCCAATGGCTTTTTCCTACCATTTCTAGTTCATCTTTGTCGTTAAACTTGTAATGAACATACGGAGGAAAGTTTAGTTTTACTTTAGTATCAGCAATAGTTTTTGGATTCTTCTTTCGACCTAACTCTTCTGGTATATGGTCAAAAGTCATAATTCTAAAAATTAGCTCATATTTGGTAATTTTTCTATAGTCAACCTCGAACTCTGCTTGTTTACACTTTATACCTGCTAACTTAGCAGCATCAAATGCTTCTACTTGCAATCGCTTGGCTTTATTGCGTTTTGCTTCAGCAATAGTTCTAATGTTAATTTTTTCAATAGACGGAAGTATAATGTCGTATTGAGCGTATGAATCATCGGTAAAACTGCTAAATTTTGATTTAGACTTGTGTATTTCTTTTAAAATATCTTTATTGTTTAAGTAATTTACTTTTCTCATGATTTCTCCAGTTGTTAGTATCTATTATAAACTACTCTGTTAATAAAGTCAACTAAATACTTTATATAGGAGAGTAATATGTCGATTGGCTCACATTTACAAAAAGCCGGATCAAGTTTTGTTAAAGACTTATCCAAAACAGGAAACTCGCTCGTTGACGCTGGTAAAGGCGCCCTCGAGGATATTGCCGATTCAACGGGTCTTGGAAAGTTATTACGTAAAGGACCTAGTAGTGATCCGTTAAAAGCTGAGTTTGCAACAGCGAGTATTAAAGAAGATGAAGGTAACGATTGGCGTGTCAAATTAAGTATTCCGTCGATCATAGATAGTGATGCTTTTGCTCCTTTAAAGAAAACTGGAGGCTTATGTTTTCCTTTTACTCCTACAATACTAATGAGTCATAGTGCAAACTATAATGCATTGCAGCCTATACATACTAATTATCCGTTTTATAACTATCAAGCATCACAAGTGGATGACATGGTTATCACAGGTGACTTTTTTGTACAAAATGCACAAGAAGCACGTTACTGGTGTGCCGCTGTACATTATCTAAGAACTGTAACTAAAATGTTTTATGGAGCAGGAGATAATGCAGGTAATCCACCACCCGTTGTTAAACTAAATGGTTACGGTGATTTTGTGTTTAACAATGTTTCATGTATTATTAAAAACTTTACAGTTGATATGCCTGCTGATGTTGATTATTTAAAAACAGATTTTCCAGAAGGTAATGAAACTTATTCTTTTGTACCAACACAAAGTCAGGTAGCAATTACATTATCACCAATTTACTCACGTAGCAAAACACAACAATTTAGTATGAAGTCATTTATCAATGGCGGATATATTGGAAACGATAGCGGGTATATTTAATGGCAACTTACACAACAAGCAGTCCTTGGCACAATACTAAAATTGAAGGCGAGGAATATCTAGGACTTTTAAAAATCAGACCTGTTCCAAAAGAGTCTGATGATGTATTATATACTATACAACCACAATATACACATAGGCCAGATCTATTAGCATATGATGTATACGGAGACAGTAAACTATGGTGGGTATTTGCACAACGTAATATGGATGTAATTAAAGATCCAATTTATGATATGATTGCAGGCACAGAAATATATCTTCCGCAGGATTCTAAATTAAAACGACTTTTAGGAGTATAAATTGGCTGACAATGGCGGAAACATAGAAGTTAGCAGTGGAACACCTCCCGCAGAGGAAAAGACAGAAAAGCCAACTCAAGAAAGCAACGAAAGCAGTAGTCAATCTGCCGAAGACTTTTTTAAAACTTTACTTGGCGATTTACCATTACCTAATACATTAGAAAAATTTGCTAGTTCAAACACTATTATTACATTATCAGCACTTAGTCCGTTTGAAGTTAATAATCCTGACGCAACTTATAGGCTGACTGGCTCTGGATCTTCAATTGTATTACAATCCGGTGGTGGCGCCGGAGCAAAGAAAGCCTTAACTGCATACGAAAGTGCAAACAAACAATTAGAATACTTTATTGATAATGTTGAAATCAAAACAATCATTATGCCTACATCACGAACACGAACTACTAATGCTACTTCAATATCATTTGAAGTAACTGAACCTTATAGTATGGGGTTGTTTTATCAAACATTACAGAAAGCAGTTAAAGATGCAAACGGTGACGATTCTGCATACAATAGAGCTCCTTTTTTATTAAGCATTAGATTTGTAGGATATAACGATGACGGTCAAGTTATTCCTACTAACGAAATAAGACATTTTCCAATTAAACTAATTAATTCGTCACTAACAGTTGACCAAGGAGGCAGCCACTATGCTGTTAGAGCTGTAGCCTGGAACGAAACTGCACTAACAGATGAAATACAAACAGTTAAAACAGATACAGTTTTAACAGGTGATAACATGTTAACATTATTACAAACAGGTGGTCAAAGTTTGTCAACAGTGCTTAACGAAAGATTGTTAGATCAAGAAGATAAAAAACAAATCAAATCACCAGATCAGTATGTATTTTTATTTCCAAAAGAGCTTGCTTCATTGGCACAGTTAACATCCGAAGCCGGAGCACCAGTAACTGAAGATGAATATATGCAACGACTATATGAAAGTGTTAGTGGCACTGATGACAAAGCACCAGAAAACTTTTCAGAATTTAGGAATAAAATTTTAGCTTTATCAGCTGGTAAAAAACAAACAGCAACTGAAGAAGCCGTTAAAAAACAATCAGAATCTATTGATAATGCTAACATGATTGGCACATCAAAAATAACAGGAAGTTTTATTGACCAAGGCGATGTTCCTTTTGGGTTGTCTAAGTTTACATATGACAAAGACAAAAAAGTATACAGAAGCGATAAGTTATCAATTAGTAACGACTTTAAAACATTTACATTTGCTAAAGGTACGTCTATTGAAAGAATAATAGAAGAACTTATACTAGTAAGTGATTACGGAAAAGCAATAGCCGAATTTGCTAAAGAAGGATCAGATGGCGAAATACCTTGGTTTAGAATTGATACACAAGTTTTCTTAAACGAAGATAAAGAAGCAGCAACAGCAACTGGCGAACATCCTAAACTTTATGTTTATAGAGTATATCCTTATTTTGTAGATGCATCGATATTTAAAGCACCTAATGCACCAGCAACAGGAGTTAAAGCAAGGGCTAAAAGAGCTGTTAAAGAATACAACTACATTTACACTGGTCTAAATAAAGACATATTAAATTTTGAAATTAAACTTGACAATGCTTACTATAAATCAATATCGGCAGACATTGCAGAAGGTTCGTCAGCTGAAAAACTAAATGCTGTAGATTCCGCAAAACCAAACGAATCTGTAAAAGTTAAAACAGCAGACGGTGTTGCTGGAGTAAAAAGCGATAGTGGGTCGTCACAGTCGTTACAATCAGATGCTAAAGACAGCGGATATTCCGGCGGCGGCAGAGGAACAAATACTACCGCAGTTAGAATTGCAAGAGACTTTCACGAAGCACTAGTAAATTCAGATGTAGACTTGCTAACTATTGAATTAGAAATAATGGGAGATCCGTTCTTTATGGCAGACAGCGGCCAAGGCAATTATTCTGCATTACCAAATCCACTATTTAAAAAATCTCTTACTATTGATAATACGCCGTCACATGAACAAAACGAAGTTTTGATGAATTTAAATTTTAGAACGCCAATTGATTACAAAGATGATGGCGGCATGGAGTTTCCTGGAGATACACAACCAGTAAAAGCATTTAGTGGGCTATACAGAGTATTACAAGTAGAAAATACCATTGCAGCAGGACAATTTAAACAAAATATAAGAGCTATCAGAGTGCTTAATCAAGAAAGCGACACTAATGAAACAGTAGCACCAAACACTGAAACAGTTATTAAAGAGGGTGATGCTAGTACTTCGCAAAATAACGAAGGTTCTGGTTACATAGGAGCAAGAGCATAATGGCACAAGAAAGAAGGTCAGTATTCCCTAAGGCACCTATTAACCCAGGTCCTTATGAAGCGATTGTTGTAAGTCATCTTGATACTAAATTTATGGGATCATTACAAGTTGAACTATTAAAAAATTCTTCTTCTGGTAACCAGCCAGAGCGTACAGGTCAAGTTGTTACAGTTTCGTATATGTCACCTTTTTATAATAGTACTCCTCTTAACGGAAATAACAAAAACGATACATATCAAAACACACAACAAGTATCTGGATTTTGGGCTGTACCTCCCGATGTTGGTACTAAAGTTATAGTAATATTTGTTGAAGGCAATATCAGTAACGGTTATTGGATAGGTTGCGTACAAGACATGTATATGAACTTTACACTTCCTGAATCTAGACCAGGATCAAAATTTAACAACGAAGACATTAATCAAAAACTTCCAGTTGGTGAATTTAATAAAGCCGTTCCTGGCGTAGTATCAGGTAATGTTCCTAGCACATATTTAAAGCCTGTTAATAAAGACTTTGAAATAACCCTTGGAGCTCAAGGATTACTCCGTGATGAAATACGAGGCATATCAAGTGCAAGTGCTAGGCGTGAAGTTCCTAGTATGGTATTTGGTATATCAACTCCAGGTCCATTAGATAAAAGAGATGGCGCACCTAAATCACCACAAGGATTACATGGTGCAAGAGATAATATTCATTCAGCAAGACTAGGCGGAACATCATTGGTGTTTGATGATGGCGACGACAAACTTTTAAGAAAAAGTTTTGCAGGGCAAGGCCCTTCGCAATATGCTGATGTTTTACAAGACGAAACAGACGGATTGCCCACAATACCATTTAATGAGTCTGTAAGACTTCGTACAAGAACAGGCCATCAAATACTATTACACAATTCAGAAGATTTAATTTACATAGGTAATGCTAGAGGAAGTTCGTGGATTGAAATGTCGTCCAATGGTAAAATTGATATTTTTGCAGACGATAGTATATCTATTAGAACTTCAGTTGATTTAAACATAAGTGCAGATAGAGATATCAACATGTCAGCAAGTAGAGATGTTAATATAAATGCTGGTAGAGATTATAAAATGACAGCGGCTGTAAACAGTGATGTAAAAATTGGAGTTAACAGTAAAATTGATGTTGGTGCAGATTTAGATCAGTTTGTTGGTGCAAATCAAAAATTATTTGTTGGTGGATCAGGAGACTTAATTGTTACTGACGCTCATTCTATAACAAGTAAGGCAACACTTGATATTCTTACTGTGGGTGATAGAAAAGATAAACAAGCAAACTTAGATCTTAATACACCGGGATACAATTATTTTACAGCCGAAGGCGACACACAAATATTAAGTGGTGGCAATCATGTTGAGACAGCGACAGAAATACACATGAATGGTCAAACTAACGGTGGCCCAGAAGCAACTTCTGCGGCAGAAGCAACAGAAGCGTCTCAAGCATTAGTAGCAGCACCTGCTTTATTCCCTGTTAGAGTTCCACAACACGAACCATGGTTAGGTCATGAAAGTTTAGATCCACTAGTCTTTACTCCAAGTAAAACTAATCCAATAACTTCACCAAGTCCTACATTAAGAGAAACAACTCCGTTAGTTAACGATGCGAGAGATGAACAACCAGTAAGCGGCGAATACAGACAACGAGCAAACGTTGATGGCGCACAAACAGTTGTTCCAGGAGAAGTAGGACCAATTGGAGATCAACCTGCTAAACCTGTACCAGTAACTGATCTTCAGCAATTTTTCTTAAATGAATTAATAACAAAACTTGGGCTTGATCCTGCTACATGTTTGAATAGTGCAAACCCAGACAATAATCCTGAAGGGGTAACAGCAGGAAATGCAGAATATCTTGCAATGGCTATGGCACAACCTCAAGCAGAATGCGGATTTAAACCACGAAGCGAAAATTTAAACTACAGTGCTAGACGTCTGCGTCAAGTATATCCAAGTCGTGTTAAAACTGATGCGTTTGCTCAAGAACTTGCAAATGCAGGTCCAGCCGCAATAGGTAATACATTATATGGTGGACGTTATGGAAATGCACAAGACGAAGGCTACAAATATAGAGGTCGAGGTTTAATACAGTTAACTTTTAAAGGAAACTACGAAACATACGGTGCAAAAGCAGGTACTCCTGAGATTGTAGAAAATCCTGACTTAGTTAATGACCCAATTTTTGCAACTAAAATTGCTGTCGCTTATATTGCAAGTAAGGGTATTAGCCCAGCTGAATCTAGTTTTTCTGCTTTAGGAGAATCATTTAGAAAAGCAGTTGGGTATGCTAATCAAGGTGGTGCAGAAACAAGTAGACGTATTGGCATAGGTAAAGGGTTTTACAGTAAACTAGTTAACGGTGAACTTACACCAAAAGCATCATTAACTACAGAACCAGCAGGAACAAACATTGAAGCAGGAAAGGGTGTAGATCAGCCAATTTCAGGTCCACAATAAGTAGGTAAATATAGACATGAGCACAAAAGAGAAATCATTATATAAAACAGTAGAAGTTAGCACTAACAAAAAACCTCTTCCTGTGGTTGAAAGCAGAGCCTATAGGGGCATATCGACAGCCAACCCAGAAAATTCTACGAATACACTATATGATATTGCACTTATTAAACAAGATCTTATCAACCATTTTCATATCCGTCAAGGAGAAAAATTAGAAAATCCAGAATTTGGTACTATTATATGGGACGTACTTTTTGAACCACTTACAGAAAATTTAAAATCTGCAATAGTAAAAAATGTTACAGAAATTGTTAACTTTGACCCAAGGGTTTCGGTATCAGCAATAGACGTAGTTCCTTACGAAAGCGGACTACAAATTGAATGCGAACTTACGTATTTGCCGTATAATATATCTGAAAAATTACAGTTTAAATTTGATGAGGATAATGGTCTTACATAACAGAAATAATATACGCACTTATCTATTTGTAATAAATACACTATAGCGAGGAAAACCAATGTCGTCAACAGATAGACAAAACAGATTATTAATTGCAGAGGACTGGAAACGTGTCTACCAGTCTTTCAAAAATGCTGATTTTCAGAGTTACGACTTTGACAATTTAAGACGTACAATGATTAATTACCTTAGGAAAAATTATCCTGAGGATTTCAACGACTATATTGAAAGTAGTGAATACCTTGCCCTAATTGACTTAATTGCTTACTTAGGACAAAACCTCGCATTCCGTACAGACCTTAATGCAAGAGAGAATTTTTTAGAACTAGCAGAACGCAGAGAAAGTGTTATACGTTTAGCAAGATTGTTATCTTATAATCCTAAACGTAACCAAGCAGCTAATGGTCTTCTTAAAATGGAAAGTATTACTACTACAGAAGACATTATAGATTCTAATGGTAATAACTTAGCAGGCCAAACTATTGTATGGAACGATGTTTCAAATCAAGACTGGTATGAACAGTTTATTAAAGTTTTAAATTCAGCATTACCTGCTAACGGAGTTGTAGGACGACCAGTTAAAAAAGATACAGTAAATGGAATAAGTGCAGAGCAATATAGATTTAATGCTCTTAACACTGATGTTCCTAACTTTGGCTTTACAAAAAATATTAGCGGTAGAGGAACTACATTTGAAATTGTTTCAACTAATATTGAAAGTAATGCAATACTAGAAGAAGCACCGTTGCCAGGAAACAACTTTGCGTTTATATATCAAGATGACGGACAAGGTGCTGGTAGTAACAATACAGGATTCTTTTCACACTTTAGACAAGGTTCTTTAGACCAAGGAACTTTTTCAATTAGTACGCCAAGTACTAACCAAACAGTAAACTTAGATGCTATTAATGTAAACAATAGTGACGTATGGCTTTATAAATTAGACACAACCGGTAACGAAACTGAGTTATGGAGCAAAGTAAATTCAGTTGAAGGTAACAATATTGTTTATAACAGTTTAAGTAAAAATATTAGAAATGTTTATAGTGTTTTAACAAGAGTACAAGATAGAATTAGTTTAATCTTTAGTGATGGCGTTTTTGGCACGTTGCCTAAAGGCAATTTTAAAGTTTATTACAGAGCAAGTGATAATAGAAGTTTTGTAATTAGCCCAGACGAAATGACTAATATAAACATTACTGTTCCGTATGTTAGTAAAACAGGAACACAAGAAGTTTTAAGTATTGAATATGAATTAAAATACACAGTTGACAATTCAGCAGAAAGCGAAAGCAACGAAAGCATTAAATCAAATGCTCCTTCAACATACTATACACAAAATAGAATGATTACTGGAGAAGACTATAATGTTGCTCCATTGGCTGTAAGTCAAGAAATAGTTAAAGTAAAAGCAGTTAACAGAACATCTAGCGGCATATCAAGATATTTTGATCTACTAGATGCTACAGGCAAATATTCTAAAACTAACCTATATGGTAAAGACGGTGCTGTATATACACAGTACTTAGATAGTAAAGTTAATTTTACATTTACAACAAGAAACGATATTCAAGGGATTATTAGTTCTACTATTGAACCGTTACTTTTAGATGCTAAACTTAGAAATTTTTACTATAGTAAATTTCCGGTACAAACAGTTACAGATCTAAATGCACAGTTTGTACAAGTAACTAAAGATCAAAATATTTCTACAGGTTACTTAATGGACTTGCAAAATGTAAAATATACAGTTTCGACATTTACTGGTAGCACACTAAAATTTGTACAACCAGGTGCAATGGTTAAATTTATTGCTCCAGAAGGTTATCATTTTATGCCAGACGGCACATTAATGTTAGATGAAGTTGGTAAACCTTTACATACAGGAGCAACAAAATATAAATGGACTAAGGTTACTGCTATAAATGGTAATGGTAAAGAAAATTATGCCGACGGCAGAGGACCTATTGTATTCAACGATGTAATTCCTGCAGCTCCAGCAGGCACAGAAGCATATCCAATTATTGAAAGAATTATACCAAAGTTTGCAACATTATTAGATAATGATTTACAAACACAAATTATTGACCAAGTATTCCAATATAAAACATTTGGATTACGTTACAGTACTAGCGAAAATTTATGGCGTTTAATTACTGAAAGCAATTTAGATAAAACATCAGCGTTTGGAATGGGCAAGACTGGAGACACTAGTAATCAACAACTAGACAACAGTTGGTTACTATTATTTAATACTGACGGAGAAACATATACAATTACAACACACGGTCAGAGATACGTCTTCGAAAGTGACAAAGAAATTAGATTTTATTTTGACAGTAGTGATAAAGTATATGATCCTCAAACAAATAAAATTGTTAAAGACAAAGTTAGAATTATGTCTATTAACACACAACCAGGATCAACGCAGCCGTTTACAGTTCCGTTTGATTGGGAAATATTACAAGAATATAGAGATGCAGAAGGCTATGTTGACAGCAAAAAAATACAAGTAGGCTTTTTTGACTCTGACGATGACGGAGTAGTTGACGACCCAGATATGTTTACACAGTTTGTTGGTACACCTCCTGATTTAAAAGATCAATATGTAATGCAAGAAAAATATACAAACTATGATGGCATTGATGACTTTAGATTTGTATCTTGGAGAACATCTGATAAAAAAGTTGTTGCAACAGAGTCAGATATTACTACAGCAGGACTGTCGTCGTTCACTGACGGCACAATATTTTATATTGTTGATGTGGACTTATTTAAAGTATACAATGAAGAAGCAGAAACATTAACACTTACAGTTGACTATAGAGCATTTAGTGGTAGAGATAACATTATCTTCCAATACGAACATGCTGCTGATGAAAGTAACAGAATAGATCCAAGCAGTAGTAACATTATTGATGTTTACGTTTTAACTAGATCGTATGATACTTTATATAGACAGTGGTTACAGGGTGCAATACCAGTTGCTCCAGTAACACCTACTTCAGATAGTTTATATACCAACTATGGTAGTGAAATAAACAAAATTAAATCAATTAGTGACGATGTAATTTATCACCCAGTAAAATATAAACCATTATTTGGTACAGCATCTAACACTGATTTACAAGCAACATTTAAGATAGTAAAAAATGCTGATAGAGTTGTTAACGATAACGAAGTAAAAGCAAATGTTATATCAGCTGTAAACAGATTCTTTGCACTTGAAAATTGGGACTTTGGAGAAACTTTTTACTTCTCAGAACTAAGCACATATATTATGAACGAATTATCACCAGATATTTCGTCAATTGTTATTGTTCCTAATAAAACAAACTCAGCATTTGGTAGTTTATTTGAAATAAAAGCAGAAGCTGATGAAATTTTTATTAACGGAGCAACAGTAGCAGATGTTGAAATTATATCAGCAGTAACTGCTTCAAAACTTAAAGCAACAGGAGCGGTAGTGACAGAAGTTAAAAACAATACTGTAAGCCAAGTGGCAAGTAGTTCGAGTAGTTCAAGTAGTTCGTCAAGTAGCTCTAGTAGCTCTAGTAGCTCAAGCAATTCAAGTAACGGGGGCTCAGGTTACTAATGGCATATGATAATGACCAGAAAGAATTTCCATTACCAAATAATGGTAAAGGCAACCAAAAGAGCGTTGCATTACTTCCAAAATATTTTAGAACACAAACTAATCAAAAGTTTCTTGAAAGTACATTAGACCAAATGGTGCAACCGGGTGTTGCAGAAAAACTAAATGGATTTATTGGAAGAAAAGAATCAAAAGCATATGTAGCAGACGATTCGTATATTAATGAAATTTCTAATGATAGGAAAAACTATCAATTAGAACCTTCACTAGTAATTAAAAACGATCTAGGTAATTATACGTTTAGAAAAGATTATATTGATTATATTAATCAAATAGCAAACTTTGGCGGTAATTCACAAAATCAAGACAGTCTTAACGCACAAGAATATTATGCGTGGAATCCAAATATAGACTTAGATAAAGTTGTTAACTTTCGTGAGTATTATTGGTTACCAAACGGTCCGCAAATTATTAGCATTGCAGGTCAGTCACGAGGTGTAGAAAGTACATACACTGTTGAGCTGTTTAACAATGCAGACAACCTTGCTTACATATTTTCACCAGACGGACAAACACAATTACCAAGTTTAACTTTATATAGAGGACAGACTTATACTTTTGAAATTAATTCAGAAGGATTTCCGTTTACAATAAAAACTAAAAAAACATTAGATCCAGAGTTTAATTATGATGACGGCGTTTCAGCACAAAATGTAGAAAAAGGTTCTATTACATTTACAGTGTCTCCGGGTGCACCTGAACTATTATATTACGTTGCAAACAATGATATTAATAATGGTGGCTTAATCAAAATTAAAGACATTGACGAAAATACAGACCTTAATGTTGAAAACGAAATTATTGGTAAAAAGAATTATACTACAGTAAAAGGACTTTCATTATCAAATGGTATGAAAGTTGAATTTTTAGGAAATGTAACTCCTGCAAAATATGCAGAAGGCGAATGGTATGTTGAAGGAGTAGGTGATAAAATTAAGTTAGTTAGTGAAACTGACTTAGAAGTTACTAGTAGTTATGTAACAGACTTATCAATACCGTTTGATACAAATTCATTTGATAGATTGCCATTTGACAATGCTAGTGGTTATACAAATACTAAAGATTATATTGTTATTAATCGTGCTTCTCCTGAAAGAAGTCCTTGGTCAAGACACAATAGATGGTTCCATAGAGATGTAATCGAAAAATCTGCAGCCTATAATAATCAAGGCATATCAGTTGACCAAAGTGCAAGAGCATCAAGACCTATTATTGAATTTAATTCAGGATTAAAACTTTTCCAATTTGGATCACAAAGTAAAACTAATGTAGATTTAGTTGATACATTTACTAAAGATATATTTTCTACTATTGAAGGTGCAATAGGATATACAGTTGACGGAGTAAAACTTGTTAATGGTATGCGTGTACTATTTACAGCAGAAGAAGACATACGTCAGTCTGGAAAAATATTTAAAGTTTCATTTATCAACCACAAAGGAAGACGTCAAATATCTTTGATAGAAGAAACAGACTCTTCACCGATTACTAACGAAACAGTACTAGTATTAAATGGTGTTGAAAATAAAGGTAAAATGTTTTACTTTAACGGTTCAACTTGGAATGTTACACAAGAAAAAACTGACGTTAACCAGCAACCGTTATTTGACTTATTTGACGAGTCTGGATACAGTATAGGCGATTCAGAATACTATCCTAATACAACGTTTGAAGGTAACAAAGTATTTTCGTATAAAGTAGGTACAGGATCTAATGATTCTGAACTAGGCTTTCCGTTAAGTTATAGAAGTATTTCTAATGTAGGTGATATTGTTTTTGATTTTAATTTATTATCAGATACATTTACATATACACCTACAGTAATTAGTACTGACGTTATTACTAATAAAACTGATACGTATAGTTTACAAAAATTTAAAAACATTGATACATTTGATTATGTAAATGCTTGGATTAAAGCACCAATGTCTAGTAGTCAATATGTATTGAGACAGTATACTAGTTTAGATAACCAAACCGAATTTGTTATTGATACATATGATCGAAGTGCTGAGCTAACTGATTTAATAGTAAAAGTCTTTGTTAACAATTCACTTAAATTTGAAAATATTGATTACACTATTGATAGAACAAACCATGATGCAAAAATTATATTTACATCAGAATTAAATGAAAATGATATTGTTTTAATTAAAACTAAATCCCATACACTTAAAAATGACAATGGGTTGTATGAAGTACCAGCAAACTTTGAAAGAAATCCTAGTAACGATAATATTGAAACATTTACACTAGGTGAAGTTAATGATCATATTAGTACAGTAGTTGAAGAAATTAATAACTTTAGTGGTGTATATCCTGGTAATAGTAATCTTAGAGATTTAGGTAATATTGCATTATATGGTAAAAAGTTTGTACAACACACTGGTCCAATTAATTTATCGTTATATCATTTAACAGACAAAGATACAAACATTATTAAAGCTCTTGAATTTAATAGACGCGAGTATGCAAAGTTTAAAAGAACATTTTTACAAACTAGTTTAACAACAGGATATGACGGAACTGTAAAAGGTCACGTTGATGTTATACTTAAAGAACTAGGCCAAAATAGAAGTATAGACATGCCGTTTTACTTTAGTGATATGGCACCGTCGGGTGGTGAAAAGAAAATTACATATACTGTCTTTGATACAAATAATCAGTTTTATGCACTTTCACAAACACATAATAATAATGAACTAAGCGTAAAAGCAGTAACAGTTTATATTAATGGTGAACAACTTATTTACGGAAACGATTATACATTTAACAATGAAGGGTTTTGTGTAATAAGTAAGCCTACAACAAACGGCGACATAATTGATATTTTTGAATATGAAACAACAGACGGTTCGTTTATTCCACCAACACCAACCAAACTAGGATTATATCCCAAGTTTGTCCCTCAGATTTTTGATGATAGTACTTACATTACTACTAGAAAAGTTATTCAAGGACATGATGGTTCTAAGATTTTAGCATTTAATGATTATAGAGATGATTTAATATTAGAATTAGAAAAAAGAATATACAATAACATTAAAATATCCTACGATCCAAATGTTGTTAATATACATGATTTTATTGGCGGGGAAGATAGAAATACAGGCGTATACAAAAAAGATATTGATAATGCATTAATTAGTGATTTTGCAAGTTGGCTTGCTTCAGTAGGTGATGTAGACTATACTGAAAATACAGGTTATGTAAGAGGTAACCCGTTTACTTACAATTATAGTTTTATGACATCCCCAAGTGGCAAGAAATTAGCAGGATATTGGAGAGCTGTTTACAAAGATGCATATGATACAGATCGTCCACATACACATCCTTGGGAAATGCAAGGATTCTTTAAACAGCCAAGTTGGTGGGAAACTGTATATGGTCCTGCACCATACACTAAAGATAATTTATTCCTATGGGAAGATATACAAAATGGTGTAATTAGAGAACCTAATAAGCCTATTGTAATTAAGGAACAATACAAGAGAACAAACTTAACTGCTCATTTACCGGTCGACGATGGCGGCAATTTAATAAGCCCATTAGAGAGTGGATATGCACAAGGATTTATTAGTAACTTAACAGCGTCACCGTTTGTATTTGGTGACGAAGCACCTGCAGAAACAGCCTGGCGCAGAAGTAGTGAGTATCCATTTGCATTATTAAGATCTTGGTGTTTGAATCAACCTTCAAAAATTATAGGACTTGGATTTGATAGATCTAGAACTATAAGAAATAATGCAGGACAAATTGTTTATTCTGATACATCAAAAAGAATCAATCTTAGTGAATTAAAATTCCCTAATAATAGTCAAGCAGTTGATGTGCGAGTGTTAACAGCAGGACTAGTAAACTTTATTGCAAACTATTTGTCAAGTAATGTTCTTACTAATTATACAGAGTATCAAGATAAATTAGCAAACCTTACAAATCAATTATCATTTAGACTAGGCGGGTTTACTGATAAATCTAAATTTAATTTAATACTGGATTCAAGAACACCGTTGAATGAAGGTAATGTTTTTATACCACAAGAAAACTACAATATAATACTTTCACAAAGTTCACCAACTGATATTATTACTTACAGCGGAGTTGTTATTGAACGAAGTGCTCTGGGTTATATAGTTAGAGGATATGATAGTACTAATCCTGTATTCAAATATTACGATTACAATGTTATTAATGGCGATCCTCTAGTAAGTATTGGAGGCGTTAGCGAGACATTTGTACAGTGGAGTGAATCAAAACAATACTTAGAAGGACAAGTTGTAGAGTATAACGATTTGTACTACAGAGTTAAAGAAGCACATACTAGTGGACAAACATTTGATGGAAGCAAATTTATAAAATTAGCAGCTCTTCCACAAGAAGGTGGCCGCGAAGCAATTTTCCGTTCATCCTGGAAATCAGAAATATTAAGTTTACCTTACGGAACACTATTTAGAACAAGTCAAGAAGTAGTAGACTTTCTATTAGGGTATCAAAGATATTTAGAAACATTAGGTTTTAACTTTGAAGGCTTTGATGCAGATATGCAATCAATTAAAAACTTTAAGTTAAGTGCTAAAGAATTCTTATTCTGGACAACACAAGGCTGGGACACAGGAAGTTTAATATCATTAAGTCCATTGGCAGACGGCGTTAAATTTAAACGCGACTTTACTGTAATTGGAGATGTATTTAATAATTTCTTTGGATACTCAATTTTTAAAGCCGACGGAACAAAACTTAAAGAAGATGTATTAACAGTATCAAGAACTGATGATGAATTTAATATTAAACCTAAGAATACAGCAGACGGAATATATGCTATTAAGTTAGCAGCTGAGCAGACAGAACACGTTGTTATTTTAGATAACGAAACTGAGTTTAAAGATGTAATATATGATCGTCAAGCAGGATATAGACAAGAAAGAATTAGAGTCTTAGGATATAGAACAGCAGACTGGAACGGAAGTTTAAATATACCGGGCTTTTTATATGACAGTGCTGAAATTACTTTGTGGGAGCAATACAAAGATTATGAAATTGGAAGCATTGTTAAAAACAAAGAATTTTATTATAGTGCTTACAAAAAAGTATCAGGAACACAAAACTTTAATGAAAATGACTGGTTAAGACTTGATGCTAAACCAGAGTCGCAATTACTAACTAACATTAATTACAAAGTTGACCAGTTTGCAGACTTTTATGATCTAGATACTGATAATTTTGATCTTGATCAACAAGAAGTTGCTCAACATTTAATTGGTTATCAAAAGAGAAACTATCTTGCTAATATAATTAATGACGATGTTAGCCAGTATAAATTCTACCAAGGTTATATTCAAGACAAAGGTACTAAAAATGCACTTACTAAATTGTTTGATGCACTTGGAGCAGCAGACAAAGAAAGTTTAGAGTTTTTTGAAGAATGGGCATTACGTTTAGGACAATACGGTGCTGCTGACGGCTTTGACGAATTAGAAATTAAACTAGATGAAGAAAAGTTTAAATTAAGTCCTCAGCCAATACAGTTAACAGACGAGCCAGAAACAGACAACTTAATATATAATATACCCGAAAGCGAAGTATATTTAAAACCGTCTAACTATAATAATACTCCGTTTCCAACTAAGTTTGTACCAGAAGGCGAAACACAAGTTAGAACAGCAGGGTATGTTAGAACTGAGGATATAAAATATACTGTTGTAGACAAAAGTGATATTTTAAATATTGCTATTGATGATTTAAATCAAGGCGAATATGTTTGGGTAACTTTTGAAGATCAAAGCTGGAATGTTTATAAACATATTGACAGTGGATTTATAGTAACTGGGGTAACAGCAAACGGAACAAGTGCTACTATATCATTAGATAGAAGAAGTTCATTTGTAAAAGACGATATTATTGGTATTACAAATTTAACAGGATTTGAAGGATTCTTTAAAGTTACTAGTTCAGCAACAAATACAGTAACCGTTGCAACAACAATAACGCTAGATGAACCTATTGTTAACGCCAAAGGCGTGTTAACTAAATTTGTAAGTAACAGAGTAAAATCATTGCCCGAAGCAAATTCATATACACAAAACACTATTGACAATAGAGAGCTACTTTGGGTTGATGATATGGGCGACGGTAGATGGGGAGTTCTTAAAAATTCTGCGTCTTATCACGATAACTTAACAATAATAAATCCTTTAGAAGCAGATTCTACAAATCCGTTATTTGGTAGTTCGATTACAGCATCAGATGATAACACAGTAATTGTTGTAGGAGCACCAAACAACGAAGACGGCAAAGTGTTTGTTTATACTAGTGACGATTCAAGTGCAAGTTTAAGTCAAGTGCTTTCACCAATTTCTGGACTATCAAGTGTTAATTCAAAATTTGGCGAATCTATTACAATGAGCCCAGATGGTGAATACCTTGTAATTGCATCTCCTGAAGCATCAAATGTAAAATCTAATTTCAAAGACGACTTTGATGCAAGTATAACATATCCATTTGCATCTGTTGTTGAATATAACAATAGTCTGTGGAAAGCAAGAAGAATTGTTAAAGGACAGACATCAAATGTTGTGTTTGATACATTTGATTCGGCACCTCAAGTTAAAGAATATTTACTAGACAAGTATGCCGAATTTGACGAATCTATAATTTATAATGTTGGAAATATTACAACGTATCTTGGAGATATCTATATTGCTACAGCAAGATCAAACCCAGGTCCAAGAATACCTGCTAATTGGTCTAGTGTAGGTGAAAATAAAAATATTTTAACAGGTGATTATCCACTAACTAATACTGAGACGGACCATATACTTGTAAGAGCACCAGCTACAGCATACGAAGGTAGTGTTCCTGGAGACAAAGTATATTTTGACTGGAACGAAGTAAGTCATGCGTATGAGCCAATTGATAAATCTGAAATAATTGATATTAAATTTGAAAGTGTACCGCCAGAATTTCCTAATGTGACAAATGTTACTACAGGTATTAGACTACAGACAAATCTTGAACACGGTCTAGTAGATGGCGACCAAATAATAATTACTGATGTTCCTAATAATACTATTTCAACATCAGGGTTTGATAATTCGGATCAAACATTACCACTTAATGAAGTACAAAATAAAGGTGTTACAGGATTAGAATACAACAAGTACTATGTTAAAGTTAAATCAACTAAAGAAGTATACTTGTACACAACATATGCTTTAGATACGTTAGTTAATGGTACAAATAATATACAAGGTGCGGCATTTCAAGGAAGTGCTATTCCGGGTGGTCAGTTTAACGGTAACTTAAGAAAAGTTAGATCATTATTTGACAATAGGATGGTCGGCTTTGGTTGTGAATTAGAGTATGAACTAGATGATAACGGTACAATATATAATTTAACAATTAAAAATGATTTATCAGACCCTAGTAATCCTACACCAATACAAGGTACTGGATATACTAATCCGGTAATAAAAATTACAGACACTGGCACCGGCAATAGTGCTGTAGCAACTGCAACAGTTACGAATGGCAGAATAACCGCTGTAAACTTAGTTGCAGGCGGAGTAGATTATACTGACAGTACTATTAATATTGAAATAGTTGACACAGAAACTCGTGTAAACACTGAATGGCTTACATCTAACGTACATACAATCCAATCAAAAGTAGATGAAATATTTTATATACTTGATCCTTTAAATGTTCCTGAGATAGGTGATATAGTAACAACTAGTACAGGTAACGCAACAGTAGTATATACAAAATTTGAATTAGGTAAATTAGTAATATACGCTAATAACAAAAATGGTGTATTTACTGAAACAGGTACATTAGAAATAAGTTCTACATTTAGAATTGGTGAATTTACAAGACCTGCACACGAACAAATTGAAACAAGCGATGTACTGGGCGGATATTGGAAAATATCATTAGACACAATTGAAACTGGTTTTAAAATTAACCCTAATGCAAGAACTATTGACTATGCACCAAGCATTGTACTTAGAGATGTACGTTTAATAGGTGATGCAAGTTCACCGTTACCGTACAAATCAAGTATTCAAAGTTTACTTAGTGTTCCACCTGTACAACTTACAACAGGTAAAGTATTACAGAAGCAAAGTCATTACATAACTAATATAAGTTATAACGGTAATGCTAATACAGTTGCTGATGCAAGGATTGACATCTTATCAAACAAATGGTTACTTAGAGCAGACAAAGCAATAAGTGATAAAGTTGTAGCTGAACGTGCCTTAGGCAATAATCCACAACTTGGTATTTGGTTAAATCAAATTGCCAGACCAGACGGTACAATCCAAGACGAAACATTTAGCGGACTAACTAGTGAAATTATTAATGATACTCACACAATAGTTGATGTATGGGACGGCTATGTTGATGTAGTATTAACAAACACAACAGACCAGGCACAAGTTGGTGATATCTTAGTAGAAGGTACTAATGGTAGAGCTGAAATTGTTTACTATCAAAGAGATGGTAATGATGCAAGATACTATATCAAAGTTCAGTCAGGCACATTTACACAAGGTGCTGATTATGGACCTGCTGGCGCACAAAGTTTACCAGCATACCAAATAAGAAAAATTGATAGTCAACAAGTACTAAGTCCAGTAATTGGAACATCATTAAGAACTTCAATTGATGATAATACAATTGGTAAGTTAATGGTGTTTGAACACTCACAAAATTTACCTATCCCAACTAGAAACAGAGCAACTGACCTTGCGTCATTTAATAGTGATGTAATATCAGGATTTGATTTAGAATACTTTACATGGATTCAAGAAAATAGAAACGGTACACAACGCTTATCACTAGTACCTGAAGTTGCAAACAATGACTGGGAAAAAGTTTATAACATTCCTGTAGTAAGTACAGGCGAAGCAAGTTCATATACTAATGAAGGTGTGTTTTATGTTTATCAACGTAATGCAACAACAAGTGAATACGACTTAGTAAATGGATACATATTACCTAACAGAGTAAGTAGTAGAAGACTAGGTCAGCAAATAAAAATAATCAAAACTGGCAACTTATACAAATTATTAATAAACAGTAAAGAAGGTGCTGGTAAAATTTATACAGTACTAAACGGTACTAGCGAAACAGGTGCAGTTTATGATTGGCAACTTTCAAAAGACGTTAAGTTTAGAGGCATATATAATAATTCAGTAATTTATTACATAGATGATATTGTATATTATAATGGTAATTTTTATAAAGCATTAACTAATATACAAGGCGAAGAATTTACAGCAACTAAATGGACACAACTTAAAGATCATATTGACTTTATTGGATCTATTCCTAATACATTAGGTTATAAGTTTGCAGATGATTCTGTATTAGAAAATGATGTTACATCATTTGGCACATCGTTTGATGTTAGCGATGACGGGAAAACCATTGCTTCAATTTCAGCATACGGAGATTTAAAACGCATTGCTGTTTACAAATATCATGACGAACATTACGAGTTATTCCAAATATTAGAAATACCTAATTCGTCAATGGAGTTTGGAGAAACTGTTAGCGTAGCCGACGACGGTAAACTAATTGCAGTAGGTGCCCCTGGATCAACATACTTATCTGCTAGACAAGGACAAGTGTTTGTTTATGCACAAAAAGAAACAGGATACGAATTAATTCAAACACTAGTTGCACAGAATAGTGAACCAATTGAAAACTTCGGATACCAGTTAAGTTTCGACGGCAATCAGTTAGCAGTATCAAGTGCTAACGGAAACATAGAATTAGATACTACCTATGATAACGATGGTACAGTATTCGATAACGGATTTACTAACTTTAGTAGAACACTTATTGACAGTGGATCAATATATCTATATGAAAGAGTTAGAGATGCATTAGTATATGGACAGCAATTATCCTATAGAGACTTTGATGTTAAAGACTTTGGTAGAGACATTATTGTTAAGAATGATAAAGTTTATGTTGGATTAATAAATGATAATATTGATGGAACAATTGGTAAAGTAGTACAGTTTGAAAAAGATGGCGTTAATACTTGGACAGAACACAGAAAACCAAATGATCAAATTAATCTTGATAAATTTAAAGGTTCGTTTATGTACAATACGTCATCAAATGAATACCTAACATCATTAGATTTAATTGATCCAGTACAAGGTAAGATATCAGGTCTTGCAGAACAAGAATTATCATTTAAAACATATTATGATCCAGCAACTTACACAACAGCAACAAATACAGCAGTTACTGTTGATCAGTATAATAGTTGGAGTGTAAAAAATATTGGAAAACTTTGGTGGGATTTAAGTACAGTTAAGTTTTTAAATGCGTATCAAGGAGATGCAATTTATAGTGCAAATAGTTGGAATACATTAGCACCAGGTGCGTCAGTAGACATTTATGAATGGGTAGAAACTACACTAACACCTACACAATGGGACACACAAGCAGATACTCCTGCAGGAATACGTTTAGGCATTAGTGGCAAAACAAAATACGGTGAATCTGCATACTGTACTAGACAGGATTATGATAAAATATCTGGTACATTTACTACAAAGTATTATTACTGGGTTAAAGATAAGAAAACAACGCCTAATATTGAAAACCGTAATAAATCAGCATTTGATGTTGCGGCAATAATAATAGATCCTGTTTCACAAAACTTAAAGTTTGCTAATTTGCTCACTACTAATAGTTTAGTAATTAGAAATTGCGACAAGTTACTTGAAAATCAAGATATTGCAGTAAACTTTAGATATTGGACAATTGACGATCAGAGTATTAACGTACACAACGAATATCAAATTATTAGTGAAGGACTTTACACTAGTAAGCCTAAGTCTACATTAGAACTTAAATGGTTTGATAGTCTTATTGGCCAAGATGCATACGGTAGACCGGTTCCAGATCCAGCTCTAAGTGCAAAACAAAAATATGGCGTATTAAATAGACCAAGACAAAGTTGGTTTGTAAATAGAGAAGAAGCAGTAAGTCAAGCATTTACTAGAATTAATAAAGTTATTAAGCAAGAATTAATTGATGACAATTATAATATTACTACTTTATTAGAAAAAGATCCAGAGCCTAGTGCAATTTCTGCAACATGGGATCGTCGAGTTGACACAGATGCTGAGTTAAGTATTATTGGTACTGCCAAAGCACAAGTTGCAATACTAGAACCTGTAGTTGTTAACGGAATAGTAACACAAGTAAACATCATTAATAAGGGTTATAGTTATTCAGATCCATCTTACAACACAACAACAGGTGGAATAAGAAAAGGTCCAAAAATTACAGCAATTGGAACGGGTGAAGGATTAGAATTAGAAAGTACAATTAATGCACTAGGTCAAATTACATCTGTAACAGTTGTTAACGGCGGTAGAAATTATGCAGATTCGTTAACACTAATAGTACGTCCACTAAGTGTACTTGTTGGTGCTGATTCAACACTTGACGGTGATTGGGCTATTTACGGATGGGATTCAGAAACACAAGAATTTACAATTACATCAAAAGAAAAGTATGATGTATCTGATTATTGGAATTACATTGACTGGTACGATACAGGATTTAGTCAATTAACATCAATTGATTACCTTGTACAAGAAACATACGAATTAAATGAAATTGATGATAAAATTGGTGATATTGTTAAAGTTGAAAATGTTGGCACAGGCGGTTGGTTACTATTAGAAAAAACACTAAATGCTGACGTTCCAGACTATACTATTAACTATAGAACAGTTGGTAGACAAGATGGTACATTGCAATTTGTAACTACAATTAGCTCTGATTCAACTAACAAGATTGCATTACGCAAAATATTAACAGCATTACGAGATAACATTTTTGTAGGTAATTTAGAGTTAGAATATAACAATTTATTCTTTGCATGTTTACGATATGTATTCTCAGAGCAATCATATGTAGACTGGGCGTTCAAAACAAGTTTCATCAAAGCAAAACATAATGTTGGTAATTTAGTACAGAAAACAAATTATCAAAACGACAACTTACCTAGTTTTGAAGAGTATGTTAACGAAGTTAAACCTTATAAGACTAATATACGTGAATATTTAAGTGCATACGAAGGTAAAGATAATACTAGTTCGGTTATAACTGATTATGATTTACCTGCTGTGTATAATAGAAATGTTGGTAAAATTGTACCATCAGACTTTATTGTGGAGAATGACAGATTATCAAGTGTACTTACAGACGTATCAGACTATCCTGCAAGACATTGGGTAGATAATTCTTCATACTTTATTGATTCAGTACTTATTAAAGACGGAGGATCAGGATATACTGAAACTCCTCTAGTAACATTTGTAGGTGGCGGCGGAACAGGCGCAACAGCAAAAGCGTTTATTGGTAACGGTGTTATTAAAAAGATTGAAATTACAAATCCAGGTACAGGATATTACTCAGCACCTTTAATACAGTTTGAAGGAACACAAACACAAGAAGGTACACAACCTGTAGTATCAGTAATAATAGGCAACGGTAAAGTTCGAGCAACAAAAATTGCCCAAAAGTTTGATAGGATTACAACAGATATTGTACTAGCAGATATACAAGAACAAGAAACATTTGTAGCATCAGGCAGCCAACTTAAATTTAATACTAAATGGCCTTTACAGTTGAGTACTAATACAATTAACGTAACTATAGATGGTATACAAGCATTAAGTAGCCAATACGAATATAAAAATGTTGAGGATTCGACAAAGGGGTATACTAGAAAAACAGGGCAAATTGAGTTTAGTTTTGCTCCAGCAAAAGATTCAACTGTATTAATAACATACAACAGATCATTAGACTTACTAAATGCTGCAGAACGCATACAATTCTTATATGAAGCACAATCAGGATTATACGGAAAAGATTTTGCACAGTTAATGGATGGTGTTGACTACGGTGGAGTACAAGTTAAGAGTTTTGAATTTGGTGCCAAACTAGGTTGGGATAATGATCCTTGGTATGCAACTACTTGGGATAGTTACGATGACGGATTTGAAGATGAAATAATTACACTAGACGGAAGTACAATACAAATAACTCTTTCTAAACCTTTAGAAAACGATGTAGTGTATAATGTATATCTAAATGGTGTAAGAATTGATGATCCAAACTTTGGCACAGGTAATCCTGTAGCAAATCCAAATGCGATAACACAAAGTTTAACAGGTGACGGCGAGCAAACAACCATATTCTTAGACAATGACGGACTTAATATTAATGGAGAAGGAAGTTCGTTAGACCCAGAATACAACAATGGTGCAATTAGTAATGTTGTCGGCGATGGCAGTGATTTCTTCAAACGTGAAGTTACAACCAACGGTGTAAGAATTATGGCGGCAGGTGGTGTTGGCGGACAAACAGCAGTTCCAGATGCGTGGTTAGAAAAAGTAGCACGTATGTTTGAATTGTTTACAGATCCAAATGGTGCAGGCATTAACGAAGAATACCAAAGAAATTTAATTAAAACACTAAGTGGTGACACAGGAACTTATCACGCAGGATTACCAACTATACAAAGAGTAGCAAGAGGTGCAGGAGCAGATTACACTCCAAACTTCTTAACTGACGCAGGTGTTATTAGTTGGAACCTAACTAACTTGTTTGATACGCATGTTCAAAATGACATGGTATGGTATTTAAATTCAACAGGCGACGGCTATGGTGATGGTGATATAGACGCACAAGAAGTTATTGAACACGTATTCCACACACTACACATGCATGGTTTACCTGCAGATGACATAAAATTATATAGTTTCTTAGCCGCTGATTGGCAGACAGGTGAGTTATATGCGGCAATGGAAGAAGCATACGATGCCGGCAAGTGGGATCCATCAGGTTATCAAACTCCATCAAATGCTTGGAAAACAGATGCAGATGCATTTGAAGTAGCCGCAAAAGAATACTTGTTCCTACTAAACTTTGCTATGTTTGAATACACAGAATTATGGGACGGCGGAAGTCTTGCTCCGGAATGGACAGACGATATGCGTACCCAAGCAGGCATTCAAGCAAATAACCCATTAGGTTATGCGTTCCACAACACATACATTGCTCCAGTTATTAGCAAACCATCACTTGCTACTATTAGAAGTATATTCCAAGATGGCAACACACCAGCACAAGACGATCCAAGTTTGGCAGGTGCGTCAGGTTATATAGTTGATGTAATTTCATCTGGTGAAGGTGCTGGTGCAGGAGACACTATTATATTTAGAAAATCAACTAGCGATGGTAGTTTCCTTCCTGATACTTTCACACTTGATACTGTAATTGAAGGCGGAAATTTAGCATATGGTACAGCAACAGGATTAAAATCAGAAGATATAACAATTGATGGCGACGGATTTGTTACACCAACTACATCTAAAGGACCTGAAGAATTAGTTCCAGGACAAGTATTAGATACTTTAGATATTAAAGTTTATGATAAAGTAGCAGACGGCGGAAGTACTATTGCTGTAAGAAATTATACAGCATCAGCAACACAAAATAAAACGTTTGATTTAAGTTTATTACCGCACAACATAGAATCATTAATTGTTAAAGTAGATAATGTGATCCAAGGACCAATAGATGACTCATCTTATCCATATGAAATTGACTTTGTTGAAAAAACATTAACATTTAATGAGGCATTAACAGTTGGTCAGCGTGTATCAATTATATCAATGAGTGGTAACGGTGAAAACATACTTGACATTGATAACTTTGTTGCAGACGGTAGTACACAAATATTTGTAACTAACGTATTATGGAATGATAATATCTCAACATACATTAGTGTTGACGGAAAGAAAGCAGTTGCAGATATATTTGAAACAGATTCAACATATGACGGTAGAGCAGGATTAGTAGGCCTTAAATTTATTACACCACCTGCTCCTGGTGCATTTATATACTATGCTGTATATGCTTCATCTAGTTTAAGTTATAGTGAAGTAACTGTAGATAGATTTGAAGGCGATGGAAGTAGTGTTGGATTTACTTTAAGTACACCACCATCTAGTTCTTTACCATTAAGCCATAATGTAGTTGTTAAAGTAGATAACAAAATATTATATCCAGGATATAATCAACAATTTATAATATCTCCAAGCAGAGAATATACATTTGATCTACATCAAGTAGCAAGGGCATCAGTAAGTCCAGAAGATATTGCAGTTTATCTAAATGACGTACAGTTAAGTTACTTACAGGACTTTAACTGGGACTTTAATAATAGTGCTGTTGTATTATTTGATAACGTAGGCGTAAATGGAGATACATTAGACGTATTTGTTCTTAATGACGGTGAATATGAATTTGATAGAAACGTTGAACTAACATTAGATTCGGATAGTATTACAGGCCAGTTCTCACAAGGTGAAGAAGTTCGTATAGGTTCAGCGGATAGTACACAGTTTGAAGCAACAGTAAAAACTTTTGCAGGTAATGTACTTGTTGTAATTGGCGACTCAGCTAATATAATTGCTTCGTTAACTACTGATCCAACAATACAAATTCAAGGCTTACTAAGTGGCGCAATAGCAACTTCTGTAACAGGATTTAAAGGTGTAGAATCTGGTGATAGAATTATATTAACAGATACCCCTGCACTTGATGCTAAAGTAGATGTTTACAAATTTAACAAACACGATATACAAAATATAGAACGTGTAACACAAGACGTTGTTTCAAGAAGTACACTAGTATTAGGCAGTGATGATTATTACGAATATAACAAGTTAACACAAGGTTTAGTAGAACTTCGTTTACCAGCAGTTGATCCAGCATATCTTTGGGTATCATTAAATGGACAACTACTAAGTGCTAACGTAGATTATACTATAACTGAAGATTTAAGATATTTAAAAGTTACTAAACCTTTAGTAAAAGATGACAGGTTAGATGTTGTACACTTTGCAGGTAATAGAGTTAATGATAGATTTGGATTTAGAATATTTAAGGATATGTTAAATCGTACTCATTATAAACGCTTAAATAGTAGTAAGATATTTGTGCTAGATCAAGAATTAAATTATTTTGATAAGGATATTAAACTAGTTGATGCTACAGGAATTAGTCAACCAGATCCTAGCATTAATGTTCCAGGAGTAGTGTTTATTGACGGTGAAAGGATTGAATACTTTAAAGTAGAAGATAATGTTTTATCACAATTAAGACGTGGTACATTAGGAACAGGTGTTAAAACAACATACAATGCAGGCACCGAATTAATGGATCAAAGTGCTTATCAAACAGTTCCTTATACTGATGAGATAAGAACATTGCAATTTGAAGCAGACGGTACAACAGCAACATATGCATTAGATTGGGCTACAACTAATATTAATGAGTTTGAAGTGTTTGTTGCAGGTAGACGACTAAGAAAACAAGCAATAAGTGTATTTGACACCACTATTGATCAAGATAGCCCAGAAGCAGATATTACCGTAGATGCAGAATTTACGATAAGTAACAATGCAATAACATTGAACACCATTCCAGTAGCAGGAACTAAAGTGTTTATAATAAGAAAGATAGGAAAAACATGGCAAGAGTCAGGAGAATCACTAAGAGCTGCACAAAATCCAATTGCAGAGTTCTTGAGAGATCAAACAATTGACTTACCAAAATAAATACAGTATAGGTGGATATTATGACAGACAAATTTAAAGACATGAATGGTGTACTTTTACAAGGACACATTAAAATTACAGACCCAGCATCTGGAGAAGTTCTTATTGATAAAAGGAACGCTATCCACTATGAGAACATGAGTATTGCACTTGCTGAAAGTTTAGCATCAGCAGGGCAAGGGCCAATATATAAAATGGCATTTGGTAACGGCGGAACATCAGTAGATCCAACAGGAATTATTACCTATCTAACTCCTAACTCAACTGGTTCAAACGCAAGTTTATACAATCAAACATTTGAAAAAATAGTTGCTGTTGATCCAAACAATACTGATCCTGTAAGAAACAAAATTGAAACAAGGCACGTAAGTGGTACAAACTATACTGACATATTGGTAAGTTGTTTACTAGATTACGGTGAGCCAAGTGGGCAAGATGCATTTGATACAGCATCTGATACTGAAAGTTTATATGTGTTTGATGAATTAGGACTAGTAAGTTCAGCGGCAGGCACAGGCACAGGTAAACTATTAACACATGTTATTTTCCACCCTGTACAAAAGAGTTTAAACAGACTTATACAAATTGACTATACTGTAAGAGTTCAAAGTTTAACCGGATTTAATGAGGCGTAGACATGGCATATAATATTAGATATTCAGATCAGGTTAACAAAGGTGTAATTGTTATTGAGGACAGTACACTTAATACAGAAACCAGTTTAAGTTTACCAGGAAGAAATATAACAGCATACGGACAAGCAATATCGGAAAACTTTTTACACTTATTAGAAAACTTTGCACACACTGTATCACCTACTAATCCTACTGAAGGACAATTATGGTACGACACTACACCAGGTGTTGACCAACTTAAACTTTATGATGGTACTACATGGGTTGCAGCAGGCGGACTTAAGAAAGCAAATTTAGCACCAGAAGCAGCCAATTCAGTTGTTGGCGACCTTTGGGTTGATACAGACAACCAACAGTTATATTTGTTTGCAGGTTCAAACTGGTTATTAGTAGGTCCTGAGTTTGCTGAAGGATTAGCAACAGGTACTAAACCTGTAAAAGTTACTTCAACTACTGATGCGGTATTTGACATTTTACAAGTTGAAATAGGCGGTAAAGTTATTGCTATTCTAGCAAAAGATACATTTATTCCTAAAACAGACATTGAAGGCTTTGATATTATCAAACCAGGATACAATTTATCTACAGCAGATATTACAGGCGATGGTATTCCTAGGTATATTGGTACAGCAGAAAAAGCAGAAAACTTAGTTATTAGTGGTGCGTCAGTTCCTGCAACAGACTTTATGAGAAAAAGTGCAATTAATATTGCAGAGCAAGAACTTAATATTAAAAATGACGGAGGAATAAGTGTTGGTCTTAGTAACTCATTAAGATTAAGAATTACTGGACAAGCAGGTGTTATTAGCCACGATATTAGTGGCTCAAGTATTGACTTTAAAACTAATAATGCTGGTGTAACAGCAACTCCATTAAGAATTAATAGTAATACTAATATCGGTGTTAATAATTTAAATCCTGAAAAATCATTAGATGTAGGCGGAGACATCCAAACAGATTCTAATTTACTTGTAAACGGTTTAACAGATAGTACATCAGTTAGCACAGGTTCATTAATAGTTGCGGGTGGCGCAGCTGTAGCAAAAAATCTAACAGTTGGATCAGGTATTAGTGTACTTGGAAGTTCAACATTTAATGATATATTACCACAAGATAGTAATTTAAGATCAATTGGTAGTACAACAGACAAATGGAAAGCAATGTATGCTACTGAGTTTATAGGATCGTTGAACGGTAACGTACAAGGTAGTGTAAGTGGTAGAGCAGGTAGTGCAGATAAACTGTCATCACCAAGTGTATTTAGAATGACAGGTGATGTTGAAAGTCTACTTGATATTGACTTTGACGGACAACAAGGTACAGTTACTTTCCAAACACAAGTTACAAACGAATTTATATCTCAAAAAACTATAAAAGAGAATTCACAAACAGATGATGAATTCTTAGTTAACAGAGTTAGCGGCGAAATTGGTATTTACAAAGTAAGACGCTCAACTATATTTGATCAAATAACAGGATTAACACCGGTAGGTACTATTGTTCCTTATGCAGGAAGTACAGCACCAGATGGATGGCTACTATGTCATGGACAAAATGAGTTAGCATCAGCGTATGAAAAACTTGCACAAGTTATTGGCAATACATATGATAACTCTGCTCCAACAGGATACTTTACACTACCTGACTTAAGAGGTAGAATGCCACTAGGTGCAGACAACATGGGCGGCACAGCGGCAAACATTGTTCCGTCAGCAGATACATTAGGTGCTAAAAGTGGTGCTGAAACAGCAACTATTACAGTTGACAACTTACCAGATCACAAACACGAACTTAAAGATGATGGAGCAACACCACAACAGTACTATGTCATTAATCCAGACTCAACTGTTTCAGGCGATAGCGATGCAATTATTGATACAGACTTGGTAGGTACAGCAAACGGATTAAAATATCCAAGAACGGGCGGCATGGAAATTGGCGGAAACGGCGATGCTGTAAACTTAATGAATCCATACTTAACAGTTAATTATATCATATACACAGGAGTTGGGGGCTAATGAGTTATAAACTAAACAAAACAGATGGTTCATTGCTAGTAGAACTAGTTGACGGACAGATTGACACTACATCATCGGACATTACACTAATAGGAAGAAACTATGTAGGGTTTGGTGAAGTTATAAATGAAAACTTTATTAAACTTTTAGAAAACTTTAGCGGTACAGCAACTCCAGGTACACCTATTACAGGACAACTATGGTTTGATACTAGCGAAAATAGATTAAAAGTATATGACGGTACAACATTTAAAGCAAACGGTCCAATTATTAGTGCTTCACAACCGCAAATGGTTGCAGGCGACCTTTGGATAAACAACGATGACAACCAGTTATACTTCTTTGACGGAAGTGATATAGTACTTGTAGGTCCTCCATATACATCAGCACAAGGTAAAAGTGGATTTGAAACTTTAAGAATTGTTGATACAAGAAGTTTAGGATATACAGTTATTAAATGGTCAGTTGGTAATGCTGTGTTTGCTTATATTAGTAACGATACATTTACACCAAGAGCAGATGATGTTGACTTATTGCCAGGATTAACTGGCGATGTGTTAAAAGGTATTAATATTGTTGATAAAGATAACTTTAGAATTTATGGTGTTTCTGACTCAGCAACCAGTTTGATTACTTCAGAAACTGATCCTAATACAGGATTACTAAGAAGAAAAACAGCATCACAGTTTTTACCGTCAGATGCAGAAGGTACAACTACTGGTATTTTAAATATTCAAACTAAAGGCGGACTAACTATTGGTGATACTGGTCAAGCAGGATTGGCAATATCAGGTGAGTTCCTTAACTTATCAAGTAACCTTGTTAACCAAGGATTTAGATTAGTTGCTTCAAACATATCTGGACAGTTTGATCCAATACGTGTTGATGCTGTTAATCGCTATATGGGTATTAATGTAACGGTTGACGAACCAACAGCAACGTTAGATGTATTTGGTGATATGAGAGTTAGAGGCGATATTACTATTGAAGGTAGTAATACTACTTTAGAAACAGCAACATTAACGGTTGATGATTATAATATTGAACTTGGACATGCAGATACAATTATAACTTTATCAGGACAAATTGATAGCTCATTTGCTGACACACTTGCTGTAGGCGACCAAATAACACAAAGCCATACAGGTGATACTGTATTAGCAACAGGTACATTTAAAGAATATCAAGTTGATACTGTTAACAACGTATACAAATTAGTTATTGAACCAACAAACAATAGTTTTCTTGTTAGTAGTGATGAAATAACAGTAGTTGGCAAAGGTGATTTACAAACAAGTGGTAGTGTAAACATTACAGCAACTAATATAATACAGCGTTCAGACGCAACTGCAACTGGTGCAGGTATTACTATTAAAGGTGCTCCAAGCAGTACTAATGCTAACGACAAAACTATTAAATGGACTAATGACTTAACTAATGGTCCATATTTTGATTTAAATGATAGTGTTAATATTCCTGCAGGCGAAACATATAAAATTAATGGTCATGATGTAATATCGTCAGGCGCACTTGCTGCAGAAATTACAACAGCATCAGGATTAGCAAATGTTGGTATTTTAGATACTGTAAGAGTAAGACAAAGTAGTGCATTACCTGGACCAGGATTAACAATTACTTATGATGAAGGAACAAATCCTGCAACACCTACAATAACTACGTATAATGCAGGACTAAAAATAGTAAGTCAATCATCAGTTGACTTTAATGACACAAAAATTAAAAATGTTACTACTCCGCTAAGTGCTAGACACGTTGTAGATAATCCTAGTGATACTGAAGATACAGACGATCATGTAGTAACTAAAGGATATGTAGATACTGAAGTAGCATTTTCACCAGTCATGTTACAAATTGATGTTACTGGGTTACCAACGACAAATTATTCAAGTGTTGATGAAGAAGTACAAGCAATGCTTACATTCTATCAAGATCCAACAGCAAAAACACTTAATGCTGTAGCAAACGTTATTACTACACAGTATGGCGGTGCAGTTTCAGGTATTGATGTTGCAGGTTCTGCAACAAAAGAAACTATATCAGTAGACTTTACTGGTATTGGTGGGGCAGATGGAGGGCAAAATCCGCAAGCCTTATTAGAAGATATTAACTTTAACAGTGCGACAGGTACAGTATCATTGTCAGTTACACGTAAGAAACAAGTTTGGAAAGTTACTGATCCTGGTAGTGGTAAAGTATGGACCAAACAGTCAGAGACTAATTGGTCTTAATACTGATAAATACATATACCGCACATAGGGAATGAAAAATAATGGCATATACTATTGAAAAAACAAATAATACCATTCTAACAATAATAGAAGACGGTACCATTGATAATACAACTGACTTAAAACTAGTTGGTAAAAACTATTCAGGGTACGGTGAAATACAAAACGAAAACTTTGTATCATTGTTAGAAAACTTTGCTTCGGCAAATCAACCTCCAAGACCAATTGCAGGTCAACTTTGGTTTGATACAGACGACGATGGTCAAGGCAGATTAAAAGTATATGACGGTAACGCAAATAAGTTTTTCAACCCTTTAGCAAATTTAAGAATTGGAGCATTGCCAGGAACTCCATCAGCGTCTAATGTAAATAAAGGCGACCTATGGTTTGATGATGTACAACAACAGTTACACGTTTATAACGGCTCTGCGTTTGTACTAGTTGGTCCTAAGCAAGCAAGTGCTAACCAAACAGAATGGGTAGAAACACTAGTTTATGATAACTTATTATCCCCAAGCGACACAACAGCAGAATTAAAAGAACCACATGAACACTATGTATTAAAGGGTGTTGTTGATAACAAAGTAATGTTTGTTGCATCGAAAGATGCATTTACACTTGATACTGGAAGTTCTATTCAAGGATTTAATTATATACATCAAGGGATTACGTTAGTTGATTCAGACGATTCAACAGGTGTTCAAAATGGTGTAGAAAGATTCCACGGTACAGCATCTAACTCAGATAGATTAGGTGGCACTGATGCTGCAGAATTTGTACAACGTGCAACAGCCGTATTTACTGATAGAGTTGATATTGCAGATGCAGACGGGCTACGTATTGGTAGTTCAACAGAATTTGTATTAAACACATCAGGCGGTAATGCACAAGTTACACACAACCTACATGGCGGCTTAATTAAAATAGCTGCACATGATGGAACAGGAACTAAGCATACTCCACTTATTATTGATCCAAACAGCACACCAGCAAGTATTAGACCTGACGGTGACGGAGTTTATAGTTTAGGTACTTCAGGAAATAGATGGAGTACTGTACATGCTGTAAACTTTACGGGTACTAGTGAAAAAGCAGACTTATTAAAAGTAGGTGTAAACTATAGAAGTGCATCAACAGCGGCTACAGCGAACACAATAGCAACAAGAGATGGCTCAGGCGACTTATATGCAAACTATTTCCAAGGTACCGCTACAAACGCAGATTTAGCGGTTAACGCAACAAATATTGCTGTTGATGGGTCTAGTTACGCAACAGGCTCTGCAAGTGCTACAGCAAGCTCTGTAGCGGTTAGAGACGCCAGTGGTAACTTAACAGCAAATCAATTTAATGGTGTTGCTACTAGAGCAGCTACGTTACAAGAAGGTAGCGAAAACAGATCAGCGGCAGTTATACCAACACCAGATACAGTAGTAGTTAGAGACGCAACTGGTGCAATTAATGCTTCAACATTCTACGGAGCATTAGACGGAACATCAGACAATGCTACTAAATGGCAGAATGATTTAACACTTAACTTTACAGGCGATGCAACAGGTTCAGTAACATTTAATGGTGATGAAGGATCATTAGATATTGCACTAACAACATCAGGAGATTCAGTAACATTAGGTACTGACACAACAGGTAATTTTGTTGAGCGTGTTATACGTGATACTGGTGAAACATATTTAAATGTAACAGTTAATAATAGTGTTAATCCTTCAAGTTATCCTTCCTCAGCAGAAAATGCTTCTATTAAGTTAGGCTTAAATGCAGCTTCTGCAAATACAGCAAACTATGTAGTTGCTAGAGATGCTTCAGGTGACTTTGCAGCTAATGTTGTAACAGCAAGTAAATTTATAGGACAAGTTAATGAATCAGGAACAGCAAATGACGGTTACTTTGATAACTTAACTGTAGGAACACTTACTTCTGCTTCACTTAACTTAGCAGGAGCAACAGGTACACTAGCAATAACCGAAGGTGGTACTGCTGGTACTACAGCCGCAGAAGCAAGAACTAATTTAGATGTTTATTCTAAAGCAGAAACATATACACAAGCAGAAATTGATAGTGCTATTTCAACAGGTGTAGGAGGTGTAAGTACAACTTCAATATCTAATGGTACTAGTAGTGTAGCAATAACTGGTGCAGGCGGCGATATTACTGTAACAAGATCAGGTGCAACTCATGCTGAATTTACAGCAAACGGAATTGAATTATCCGTAGGTACTTTTGTAGGCGACCTATCAGGTAATGCTGTAACTGCAAACTATGCTGACTTAGCAGAGAAATATACAACTAACGAAAAACATCCAACAGGTACAGTAATGGCAATTGGCGCCCAGTCAAGTTTCGAAGCAGAAAGAGCTGTATTTGGAGCAATACCAGTAGGTGTTATATCTGCAAAACCAGCGTTCTTAATGAATGCAGAAGCAGACGGACAACCACTAGCACTTAAAGGACGAGTTCCAGTGCTTGTAACGGGCTCTGTAAGCAAAGGACAAGCGGTTTACGTGCATGATAACGGAATTGCTAGTACACAGTTTAACGGACAACAAATAGTAGGCGTAGCGTTAGAATCAAGCGAAGAAGAAGGTACTAAACTAGTTGAATGTATACTAAAATTGTAATACACTAACAAATTAAAGCCAAAAAAAAAGCACCTTAATGGTGCTTTTTTTATGAATACATTTTAATTATTAATGTAAGTCTGCCCAAGCAGAGCCTGTGTATACTTGTAATTTTGTATCTGTAGTGTTAAACACTACCATACCAGCTGCCGCTGTTAGTGCATCACGTTGTGTAGTCGTCATACTAGCAAACTGAACAGCAGTACCAAAGTCTGCAACTGTACTATTAACAGTCATATAGTTATTAAAGTTTGCACTATTTTCAAAGTCTCCTGGTGTATCAAAATCACCAGTAAACTCAGCAACTCTTAAACTTGCAGATGTTCCACCAAAGGTTAGTAAGTCATTACTACCAAACCCTAAATGTCCACCATTTGTAGTTAACGAACCTGATATGTCTAAGTTACCTTTTACAAATATTTCACCACCATCGCCGTCTGCAATTTCAATAGTTTTTACTTCAATAGTGTCTGTTAAGACTCTACCAAGTCCTGAACCTTGTCCTGGAACAAGTCTTACATCTGTTCCATTAGGACCTTCAGTATTTCCACTACCAACTCTTAAATCTTGATCTACTTGTACATCTGATAATGTTTGCAAAGAAGGAGTTATAACAATAGCTGACGAGTCAGCACTGTCAATTAAATTAGTAAACACGTTACCTGTTACATCACCTGCAACGTTACCTGTTACATCACCTGTAATATTTCCAACAAATGCTGTTGCGTATAGTGTACCAGTAGAAGCATTATATGTGTATGCACTTTGATCTGTTTTTATAGTTAAAGTACCAGTTGCGCCAGTTCCAAACATTGGAAAACAAGTTGCATCTGCACTTTCGTCATTTACATCAACTGCAGTTGCTATAGCCGCTGTACCTGATGTATCGTTAGAAAGTGTACCACTTATTACCGTTGCTGGTATTGTACCGTTTACACCGTCTACTAATAATGTTGAATTATCTGCAAATACAGAGCCTGTAATATCACCGTCAAATGTACCGTTGTAACTATTTCCATCAGCAAGTTCTCGTGATGTAATAACGTCTTCAGCTACCATAGTTGCTGTAATAGCATCAGCGGTCCCGTCGACAATATAGTTTTGTGTTGAATGGTCGCCCCAACCATATGCTGTGTTCCAGTTAGTTGCTTCTGTACCTGAAACAACTGCACTAGGTATAATATTATTAACAGCATCTACTAATAGTGTTGAGTCATCTGCAAACACACTACCGGATACATCACCGTCTAGTTTAGCGGCGTGTACAGTATTCCATTTTAATGAAGTTGAACCTAAGTCATAAGTTGAATCAGCGTTAGGAGTAATGCCGCTATCAACTTGTGCTGTGATTGTAAGTGTGTCGCCTGCAGCATCGCCAATGTCAATATTGCCGCCTGCTGTAATGCTTCCTGTTGCTTGGATGTCACCAGTAATATTAATATTACCAGTTCCTATAATATTGTTTCCGCCTAGTGTTAAGTCACCGCCTAATGAAGCAGCTCCTAGTTCGGATAAAGTCTTTGGTCCAATTTCAATACCGCCTGCTGTAGTATTGTCCCCAATATATAATTTGTCGGTATCCGTAATGTAGACCAGTTCGCCCTCGGCAAATACAACACCTGTGCGTTCTGACTCAATACCTCGTCTGATCTGTAAAGCCATTCGTTAACTCCTAGTAATAATAGTTTCTACTAGTATTTATGCCTTTTACACAGAAACAATTACTTTCCAAGTTTAAGAAATCGGCGAGTTCTTTTGGTGATATCTTTCTTAACACGTTCAGTATCCAGTCTAAAGTCTACAGTTTGGATAGCATCTTCATACTCGTTAAATAGCTCATCTAAACTGTCTTGAACGCTAGTAATCTCTTTATTTTTAGGACTATTAAGATCAATATCCCATACCTTGCCGTCTTTAAACGTAACTCTGATAGAATGTAGATACTCTAAAGGTACTACATTCATATCAATTTCGTCAAAAACTTCTGGCCAATGACCTATTACTTCGGGAGGTAACTTCTTCTTTTTAGGTTGCTTTGGCACTGGCTTTGGTCTTCCTTTTCGTAGGGACCAACTCCTCTGCCTGTTCTCTCAGTCTCTTTGCCTCTTTATACAAAGTGTCTGCTTGTGAACGGTACTGAGCAGCTAGTGTAGCATCGTCTAACACTGTCTCATCTGTTACTGTTGTAGGAGCAACTGTATCTGTTGTAGCAGAAACTGCTTGTCCACTTCCACCTGTAACAGCAAGATCTTCAACTGTAATTCCTTTTTGATCTGCAATCAGTTTATTAAGTTCATTTAGCATGACTGAACTTTTATTATCTGGAGTCATTTCAATTTCTTCAGTTTTCATTTTGTATAGTTTACCATACTTGTGAAAACCTTTTAGCATGTTCATGCCGTCGGGCAATGTAACTCTATTCATTGCATCCGCTAGTTCGTCAGCATTTTGTGCTGCATTTGATTCAATCAATGTCATTAATGAATCGTGTTCTGCCGCATCCAATGACTCAGTAGGAACTACTAAGCAATTATCAGGTTCACCTGGTAGCACTCTAAATGCTACAGCAACCTTTTTCTTAGAGCCTACGTGTCTTCCGATATGCTTTAGTGACTGGGCCATATTATTCTCCTGCGGGAGCGTCAGCCGCTGGTTCCGCTTTTGTTTCTGCTTTTTCGCCTTCTGGCTGTGCTTGTTGGGCTTGTACAGCAAGCAGGAAGTTTTCTAATTTAGTGTAGGTTTGTCCTACAGTGGTCATTTCGTTTGGTTTAAATGCACCACGTTGACTAGCAACATCAATAATAGTTTTTAATGCATTTAGGTCTTGAACAGTAAGATCCGGAGCTGCTTGAGGTGCTTCACCTGTTGCTTCTGGAGCTGCTGCTTCATTTACTTTAGTTTCTTCTGACATAATTATCTCCTTAATAATAGTAGTATTTAACTGTCGTTGTTTATTTGTATTTTAAAAGTGGACAAGCCAGCATAAAGTATGCAAGCTCTTTACCGTCTTCAAACGCTACATTAAGCATAGAGTTGACTTGATTTTGCTCATCTACCTTTAAAACTTTACCTACGTAAAACCTTCCTTTAAGGTTTTTTCGTATCCATTTATTTAATGCTTCTTCCATATTATAGGTGTAATTAATGGCTATAGACTCAAAGTGCTTAGGCTGAATCTTAGTTCTCCTAAGGCCAAACACATTCAATGGATTTGGTTCTTTAAGTTTTACCATTAAGCGGCATCCTCATAGTGAGTAGTTATACCAAACGGTGCTTGTAAACTCCTCTCATGATTTGAATGAATAACAAATACTGTTTCACAGTAATCTTCGTCACCCCAACTACCCCATGGGTAACCATCTGTAAACATAATAAACTTTTTAGGTTGTATATCATGTTCTTTCATGTATTCCCAGTTGCAGTCAAATTCAGTTCCACCGCCACCGATAATTTCGTAGTCTTCTAATCTTTCACCACCGTCTGCACTAAACTCTGCTTCGTTATAAACGGCTGTATCAAAACACCATAATTTAATATTATAGTCTTGATACTCATCCATAATACCTTGTACTTCACCTAAGAAGTCTTCTGCTTGTTTATTACCAATTGAACCAGACATATCAACAGCAACACAAATGTCAATTGTTTCGTCAAAGTTCTGTCCAGGTAGTACAGCACTCATATGCCAACCTTTACGTGAAGGACGCATAAATGTAAAATCGTTTTTAATAGTACTCTGAATTTGCTGACGTAAAATTTCACGCCAATTCATTTTAGGCTCTGTAAGTTGAGTAATCATTCTTTCAACTTCTTTAGGTGTATTTCCAGCACCTGACGACTGAGCCGCTGTCATCATATTTTCTTTAATTTCATCACGGATTTCGCGTAATTGTTCTTTTGAGTACTTAGGTTGTTTTGTAGATTTATTACCGTTACCACCGCTTTCTTCTTCAGCTTCTCCGTCTTCACCTTCCCAGTCTAAGTGTTCATCAAGCAATTCGCCTAGTTGTTCAAGTAACTCTTTACCGTTTTCTTTTGCTTGTTCATAAATGTCATCATATACTTCTTCAGAAGACCAACCGTCATATTTAAAGTCTTGGAAACAATCAATAAAGGTAGGCTTCTGTCCAATACGATCACGAACAAGTAAATTGTTTACAATATAGTCAGCGGCAATATTATGTATTTGAGGATCTCTATCTTCTCTACGTGTTAAGTGATCAAATACACAGTGTAAGATTTCGTGTGCAATAACAAATTCAATTTCTTGATTTGACATTGCATTAAAGAATTGTGTGTTAAAAAATAAGTTTCTACCGTCTACAGCGGCAGTAGGCAACCAATCGTCTGCGGATTGAATACGTAAACGTGTAGCCATATTACCAAAGAATGGATGACGTAACAAAAGACCAATACGTGCAACAATAATCCTATCCATTACATCTTTACGCATTTCTTCTAATGCTTCAGGTGTAATATCCGGGTCGGGTGTCCAGTGTTTAGTTCCTGCAACGCTCATGTGCTATATCCTCTTTGCATTGTTTATACTGTTAGTATATAGTAAATCGACATAAAAGTCAAGAAGAAATGGACGTTTTTTGTACGGGAACGTCCAAACCCAACACACCTTAAGACCTTGTTTGAGCGGCCTTAATATACTTTCCAAAACGCTCATGGAACTCATCAAAACAATCAATTTCGTCTGGATCAATAGGCAATTCATATTGTGTCAACGCCAATTTCATACCCATAACTACCAGTTCAGTTTCGAAGTTATCCATTGCAAAACGTAAAAAGTTATTAACTTTATCGTTAAACTTCTTATCGTTTTTATCCGAGCTTTCTTTTAGTTCGTAGCAAAGTGAAACAGTGAGGGAATACATAGCACTGATTTCTTTCTGTTTCAACTCATTTACCTTACCATCTAAAATATCTGATGGGTTAGGCATAGTTGACGCTACTTTACGGTGTGCCATAAACTTAACAGCAAGACCTTCACCAATGGCACCTGATACAAGGTCGGTTGTAGTTTCTGCATCTAAGTCATCATCTAACAACTCGGATACAAAAGTCCACGAACGTGGAGTTGCAAAAGAACGGCTTGGACTTTTTGGATCAAAGTCATATAAGTCTTTCTTTGCAAACTGTAAGTAACCTGCAACATCAGCATGGATATTGTGTTCTACAGCCCACTGGAACCAATCGTCAAATGATACAGTAAGTTCTAAGTGAACAAAACGGTTTGCCAACGGTGCTGGCATTCTGTATGTTACACCTTTATCTGCATCACGGTTACCTGCCGCAACAATTAGTACATTGTCTGGCAGTTTGTAAGTGCCAATCTTACGATTAAGAATAAGTTGATATGCAGCCGCCTGTACAGCAGGTGCCGCAGAATTCATTTCATCTAAGAAAAGAATAATATATTTGTGCTTCTTTGCAAATTCTTCTGTAGGAAGTTCTGCAGGCGGAGCCCAAACCATTGTATTCTCATTACTATTGAAGTAAGGAATACCTTTAATATCAGTTGGCTCCCATAATGACAAACGAATGTCAGTTACATGGGCATCAAGGTCATTACCAATTTGGTGTACAATCTCTGATTTGCCAATACCTGGGGGACCCCATAAAAAGATCGGACGCTTCTTTTTCATTGCGTGAAAAATACTGCTCTTTGCTCTGTTAGGAGTGATTTGTCGAATAGCTACGTTTTCCATATGTATTACCTCTCTTGGTGTATTTCAGTTATCAGTGCTAATTTCTAACTATGTATATATAATACGCTCAATAGGGGACAAAGTCAACCTTTTTTGGCAGATAATTAATTTTTTTCTTGTCTAGATAATGCTTTGGCTAGTCCGTACTTGCGTAGATCTCCTGAAAAGAGACCCAATTCGACAGCCTTTCGTTCGCTTGTAACAAAGATACTATGTCTTGATATGTAGTAAGGACAGTCAATAAATTTGTCTAAGAATATAATAATTTGTGTAGTTATAGGCATATCGGCAGGATAAGGTATTTCGTATGTGGCTAATTGTATAGTGTTAATAACATCAAAGCCTGTTTCAGTAAGACGCAAACCTCCGGTTGTTTTTTCTCTTGTATTTTGCCACCACAACGGCATGTACTCGGCTACAGCTGCATCGTTCACAGTTTTGTCAAGTTGTTTTAGAAAGACCTTAGTGTATGTCTCTTTCCAGTTCATTCTGTCGTAACAATCTCACCAGAGGTTAACATTACAACTGTAAAGTCCTCACAGTTGAATAGATCGTTAAGTTTTTTTGATAAGTTTATTGCATGTCCTGGATTTGAAAAGGAAACTTTTTTATATTTTGGTCCAGGATAATTTGTGATAGCATTTAGACTTTTAAGATTAAAAGGTTTGTTTTTATAAAATACAGCCCATATTGCTTCTGCATCTAAAATCTGTTCAGCACGATAAGTTTTCTTATCTATATGCTCTAAAAGTATTTTTGGTTTAGGTCTGCTCATATGCGTAATCCTTAATTATGTACGCATATATTTATCTCTTTTTATTGGTAAACTACGTAGTTTACTTCCAGTCGCCACTTCCGCCATCTAAGCTCACTTGTATAACTTCGTCATTACCCTTGCTGTATGACGCTATAAGACGCTCTAAATCGCCTTCTAAGCGTGACATAGTGATACCTAATGTATACGCTAATGCCTTTGCTTCTGTTATACTAAGTTTAACTTCTTTAGCGTTCCCGCTGTCAGCAACCTTTACCTTTTGTAAGAATTGCTGAATAGGGAATGTGTTTAGTGGTTCATTTTGCATTTTCAATACTCAATGCTTGACGCATTTCAATATCTGTTTTGAATGGACCTTTAAAGTCGTAACGCTCAATTGTAATTAGTTTAGGACAAAAACTTTTGACCCATCCCTTATCAAAATGTATAATATAATAACCTGCACAATACAGACTTTTACTTTTATTACTTTTAGTAAACAATGGTAATTTATTTTTTACATCATACAAACTATTATAAGGAACACAACTTGTTGGAAAGTTATACACTTCTTTAGTTGGAACTTCTTCTGGTACAACTTGTGTAATAGTATCTACAAAAACATCTTTACCAAATGTTTTCTTTAAGGCACGTTCGCTATCAAAATATTGAGTTGCGGCACCCGAACTGAAAAGATACTTGTCTTCTGATAATGAAAGAGTTCCTACTCGTTCTCCATCACTTTCAACAATCCAAAATTTATCTTTTAAAATAGTTTTTGCTTTCATCATTTGTTCCTTACTCCGGATACCTTGCATTTAGCGGTTCTGCAAAGTATTGTGCTTGATCTGCAATACGTTGCATATCCCACTTAGCACAAAATTTCATAAGACGCATACCTACTTGTTGTACTTCTTTGGGCTTTGCGTTTTCTTCAATAGTGTTATTAATTATCTCTCTAATGTCTGTAGGTTGTGCTGTTAAGTCACATAGTACAACATTACGAGTATAATCATCTAGTACACGATGTTCAGTACCTTCATGATCAGTCCAACGTTGTAACATCATGTTATTCCAATTAAAGCCTTTGCTGTCTTTGTCTTCAAACGCTTCTATAAGACCTACTTTGTTCTTAGTGCCTTTTTTACGTACACCTGGATATGCACTAAACACGTTGTCACTAGTGTCGCCACGCATACACTTTTCAAACAACATAAATGCAGGGTCAGGTGCAGGCTTAGCCTCTTTAGTTTTCTTGTCAATTACAGGATTACCTTTCTTATCAAAGTAACCTTCATGTGTAATAGTAACGTCTTGAATGCCATTGTACTGTTTTACATTAGGTGCAATAAGTTGTGCAAAGTCACCGTCAGTACTAATAATAACATGATTATCATTAGGATGTGATTGTATCCAACCTGCAATAAGATCATCTGCTTCTAATTGCGGATGTTGCATAACTGTACAATTAGTCTTAGTATCTACAAAGTCTTTAAACTCGTCAAAGATCTCCCAAAACACTTTATCTTCTTCAGACTCAGTAACAGTCATCTTATCACGTGCAACTTGTCTATTACGCTTGTAAGGTTCGTAAAAGTCTTTACGCCAGCTACGTCCTTCTAAACAAAATACAACATGATCTGCTTCAAAGTCTTGCCATGCCTTTTTAACACCACTAAGTGTGATGTGTAAAGCCATGCCTACTTTAGTATCTAAGTCGCCACGAACTACGTGTCGAGCTCTAAAAAAAGTGTTTGCTGTATCTACTAATACATAAGTTGCCATTATATTGCCTTTAGTGTTGTGTTAATAACTATATTGTACGCTCTTTTGCATACAAAGTCAAGCATTAAGATACTTCGCTTTTGTCTTTATCTAACGGAACTACGTTAATATAGCCCATATCTCTATCAATACTTTGGCCTTCTTCTTCAAGCATTTGAATTACAATACTTCTAAACCACTTGTCGATAATTTCTTCGTTAGTTTCGCCTTTATATCCTGCATCCAATAGTTGTTCAATAAACTCGTTATTCCAATCAAGTTCAAAAAACCCATTTCTAATGTTTTCAGGATTGACTTGTGTATCTAATACAGCAACCCAAGGTTCGCCTTTTGCTGTAGCGGCTGCTTTTTCTTTATCAAGAATAGCTCTACGCTCTTGTTCTGTAGTTTTTACATCTTCTACAGTTTTTTCTTTTGTAGCAAAAGGATTTAATTTATTAATTATATCTTTCATTTACAGTCCTGCCTTCCGAGCTCTATGCTCTGGTGTTTCAATTGGTGCATTCATTGCACGTTCATGTTGTTTATTATGGTACCTATCAAGTTCATTTCGACTAAGTCCCCCATGCATTGCCGAAAAGGTCGATATGGAGTCTTGGTGTAAACCTCCATCCTTGCGCCATACATAATTCAGCCACTTCTTTAACGTTAAGTTTATATTCTTCAGAGCGTCCTCCGAGCGGCATAAGATATACCGGACACTCGACCCCGGCGCTCCTATACTCAGCAACAGCTCTTTTAACTTCTTCAACGTCAATGCTATCAGCCACAACAAACTTAAGATAAAGTTTACTATTAAGAACACTGAAATACTCACTAGCAATATCAGGGTTAATAGCATCCTCCCAGCGTTCTCCGCTGACACTAAGTTTTGGGGAACAACTCCAAGTGACTTCAAATCTGTCTTGATTGTTAAGATAGTCTCTAAAATCAGGTCGTAACTTCTGCGAAGTATTTGTTTCAAATGTAACATTTTTTAAGTCCTTCATACGCGGGTGTTCTAATAGCTCTGTATAGAATCTTTGCCACCCTAACAAAGGTTCTCCGCCTGTGAATATTAAATGAATATCTTGTCCATTATCTAATGTCCACTGTCCGTTAGGAGTCAAACTCAATAAGTGTTCAACTACTTCATCTACAGTTCTATCCATCATAAACTTTTTAAATTCTGGATAGATACTTGCATATGTATCACAGCCTGTATGTATTACAGGTAAGTCTGTAAATTTTTCAACAGTGTTAATTATATTGCTGTCAAGTAATTCTTTTACTTCGGGATTATGTTTTACACCGTCTGCTCTAGCAGGTGTCCCACGTTCTAGTCCAAAGTTCATACAACGAAAGTTGCAACCGAATGTACGTAGGAATACACTAGGCACACCTACAAACTTGCCTTCACCTTGTACGCTATAAAACGCTTCTGAATATCTTAATTTCATATTATCTACTTTCCACAAGCATATTCTTGTTGTAATTTAATATTGTCAAAGAATTCTTTCTTTGTACCAGCGTCATCCTTAAACGCACCACGCAACACAGTTGTTTGTGTAAGACTGCTAGTTGCCATAATGCCTCTATTCTCACAACAACCGTGTGTTGCTTGAATATAAACACCTAAGTGTTCTGCATCTGTAACTTTTTGAATTTCACGTGCAATTTCGTTTGCAAGTTCTTCTTGTAGTGTTCCACGTCTAGCACACCACTGTGCAATACGTGTGTACTTGCTTAGACCAATTAATTTGTCTGCGGCAATAATACCAATGTATGCAACACCTGCTACTGGCTGGTGATGATGTGAACACATACTTTTTAGTTCCGAACGCACTACTAGCATACCTTCATAACGGTCTGTTGAATCGTTTGGAAATGATGTTGCACTTGGTGCTGGATCATAACGTCCTGCCATAATTTCATTGTAGTACATTTTAGCAAGACGCCTTGCTGTACCTTGGCTGTTAGGATCATTAATTCGATCAATTAACAGTGCATCTAACACACCTTCAAAAGCTCTAGTTGCTTCGTTAATTAATTCTTCTTTGTCGTGTTTTTGTAGCACTTTTGAAATGTTGTCACCCGCCCAATAACGAATGCCAGCATCTTCTAACTTTGCTCTAATTTGTCTTACTTTACCCATTTTTAATCTCCGATGTTAAGGCAGTGGATTGCCGTTTAAAATACAATGTACAATATAATTTACATTATACATTGTATTTAGGTTTTTGTCAAGTATTTTATGCAAAATACTTTTCTAACATTTCTAAGCGATCATGTGCAGAAGCCATGGCATCTAGTTCTTTTTGGATAGTTTCGATAATATCCGAATGTTCACCAATGCCAACTACTTTTTGCATGTACACTTCAATGTTAGTTTTGTGCATTTCTATCTCCGCTTCAGCGTGTAGTCTTGCCGCTTTAATCATTTGTTCCTTCAAGTCCATAGTTCCTTTCCTTAATATTTTTGTTTAGATGGAATGACGCCCCGTACGCCGCCTTTCGGATCTTCCATGTCTCCATCACGACGGAAGATTAAATGTACATGCGGATACATAACTGTCTGTCCCGCACTAGTACCTATATTTAAGCCAATGTTATAACCTGTTATAGTAGTCTTATCTGACTCAACATTGTCATTTCCCATTGATAAAGCAAACTTAAAACATTTATTAATTTCGTCTTGTGTTGCTTCTTTTGGTACTATCAATAAGTGTCCTTCGGTTACCGGATACTTATCTTCAAACACTACAAAGTCTCTAGTGTCTAAAAAAACTTTACTCCATGGTGCTCTGCCATCTTGCTGAGCTTTTTCTAATGTATCATGCATCATACGTGCCTACTATTTCCCAAGGGTAAACTAACCAAACATCTTCATCTGCTTTGTTAACTTCGTGTGCTGAATAATCAACACCGCCAAAATTACTTGCAAGATTCTCAGTTAGTGTAGCAAATCTTACATTTTTATTCCATACAGTACCCCAACTACTTTCGTTAGGTAAACAACTAGCTGGCCAATCTTGTTTGATCCACTCAAGTGTTGCACCTGTATCGTTAATATCGTCTACAATTAAAATATTTTTACGCTTGTTAACGTCCCAACGGCTTTTAGTTACAGCACGTT
>Ga0213866_10000018_pt1 | contig 149145 bp, 128 predicted proteins | sample PICome_11_FD_160079 | JGI IMG/M metagenome (GOLD analysis project Ga0213866, IMG submission 160079) | Coastal seawater microbial communities near Pivers Island, North Carolina, United States - PICO284 | ecosystem: Environmental > Aquatic > Marine > Coastal | place: USA: North Carolina... | reverse complement strand
TGGTATGTTGGTATGTTGGTATGTTGGTATGTTGGTATGTTGGTATGTTGGTATGTTGGTATGTTGGTATGTTGGTATGTTGGTATGTTGGTATGTTGGTATGTTGGTATGTTGGTATGTTGGTATGTTGGTATGTTGGTATGTTGGTATGTTGGTATGAAATTACAAAAAATATCCATACTACGATTCAAATGTTAATTACGGTAATCCCGTAACAAATTCAAAATATATTATTATAATTTGGATTAAAATAATTTAAAAAAACCAATTGTCATGTTAAAAAACATTTTAGAGATCGGAAAACCTTTAAGTAAAACCGAACAACAATCTATTAAGGGCGGAGGAAGTTGCTGTTTATATCTTAATTACAATTGTTGTCTTCTTTCAAAACCAAAGGGTGATTAATTTTTAAGTAAACTTTGGTTCACTTTTTATGATTTTTGAAGAAGAAAAAAGACTTTTATAAAATCCATTAGGTCTTCCCATTGATGTTCAACACTTCAAACAATTTTGCTTTAAAGCTTCTGCCGATCGGAATGCGCTTATCGTGAATGTACACTTCGTTTCCCGTAATTTTATTCACGTGGTTTTTATTGATGACAAACGATTTGTGAATTTGAATGAATTGATGTTCAGGCAATTTCTCTTTCCAAGTCCGCAAAGTTCCTATGAAAGATAATTTTTGTTGTTTACTGACTAATGTCAAATAATTTCGCTCCGATTCGACATAATAAATAGCGTCAAATTGAATTTTATGAAAGGTTTTATCAACGTTTAAAAATAAGGTGTCCGAAACTGTTTTGGGCGCTTCCGCAGAACTTACTCTGGGCGAATTCCGTTGCGTTTTTTGAATGGCTTTTAAAAAACGTTCCAACGAAAATGGTTTGACCAAATAATCGATAATGGTTTCAAATTCAAAACTTTCCACCGCATAATCAGGATACGCAGTTGTCATAATTATAGCTGGCGGATTTTTGAGCGTTCGCAGAAAACTCAAGCCAGAAATATCAGGTAAATTAATGTCTAAAAAGATCAAATCGATGTCTTCCGCATATAAAATATCATACGCTTTCAATGCGGCATTGAACGTTCCTACTAGTTCTAAATGCGATACTTTCGCAATGTAACTTTTCAGAATTCGCTGTGCTGGAATTTCATCTTCAATTAGGATGCATTTCATCGTGTTAGCTATTTCGAGTTAGGTTTAATTTCAAACGCACCTTATATTTTTCTTTCGCTTCAATCTTCAATTCGTACGCATCTTTATAAATCAAATCCAAGCGTTTTTGTAAATTTTGTAAGCCTATTTTGGCTTCTGTCGTTTTCTCAGTCGTATCAAAATCATTCGTGCAAACACATTCTAACTGACTATTTTTTAAGGTGATTTTTATCTCAATATGTGTATCAATCTTGCTGTGTTTAAAGGCGTTTTCAATAATTGTAATTAACAAAAGTGGTGCAATTTCGTCCTCAAAACGTGTAATTTCTTTTGTATACTGAATGGTTTTTATGCCTTCTGTCCGAATTTCTTGAAATTTAATGTAATTATCTATAAACTCAATTTCTTTTTCCAACGAAACAAACGTCGAATTGCTTTCGTATAACACGTGTTTCAAATTATTGGACAACATCAAAATCAACTCTGGAACTTGTGCTGGTTTTTCTAAGGAATAGGAATAAATCGTGTTTAAATTATTGAATAATACATGCGGATTTATTTGCGATTTTAAGAATTTTAACTCCATTTCTGTATGCTTTCGCTGAATAGCTTCTACCTCATCTTTTTTTTCTAAATACCTGAATAACATCCAAATAAAAGAGAAAAATACAATCGGAACAATCGTTTGCCAGACATAATCCGACAAGCATTTCACCACACTACAACCACATTGTGCAAACTCATAACAATACAATTGGGTCGCCAAAAAACTAATTAGCGCAATGACCAAAATATAGATTGTATACCATTTTTTCTTTTCAAAAAACGGCAACAACACAAAATCGTTGGTATACACAATAATGACTAAAATAGACAAATATTGCAAAAACGGATTTTCCGCCCAATAATAATCTGAAAAGTAAAATAAGGAAACCACAATGAACAAAGTCCAGAATAAAATGTGAATCAGTATTTTAGAAATTCGGTAACTAAAAAAGTTCATCTGTTATTTTTTACAAGCAATCAAAGTACTAAGAAAGCGAGAATTCGTCAAATATAAACGTATGAAATACAGGTTTTGCTGTATAAACTTCCATTTTGCTCGAAAGAAATGCTTCTTTTTCAAAAATCGCTTTTGTAAAGGTATTCCAGTAGGTTGTACACTTTTTTAGCAGATGATTTTTGTTTGAATCACTTTTGAAACATCCATTCAAAATCAATCAAAAATGAACAGACTTTTTATCTCAATTTTCACACTCTTTCTCTGTCAATTATTGCTTTCGCAAGAAGTGAATCAAGTAACGAAAGACGCCAAAGGAAACGAAAAAATGTTAGGCGAAATTACCAAAGAAGGTTTTACATCGAATACATTCAATTCGTGGTTTACACCAAATTATGAAGCGTATATTCCTGATGAAACCATCGTAAAAAACTCAAGCGAAAGCTAAAAAAATACACGATTACCGTATTTATGGGTACTTGGTGTGGCGATAGCCAACGTGAAGTCCCAAAGTTTTATAAAGTATTAGAAGCTGCCAATTTTCCTGAAAATAACTTACGTATTGTAGGATTGAACAATGTAAAAGAACAATACAAACAAGGTCCGAACGGCGAAGAAAAAGGATTGAATGTTCATCGTGTGCCGACGTTTATTGTCTACAACAAAAAAGGCAAAGAAATTGGACGCATTGTAGAACATCCTGTAGAAAGTTTGGAAGCCGATTTGTTGAACATTTGTCGTGGAAAAGCATACACACATCACTATCAAATCGTGACGCAATTGGACAATTTATTCAAAGAAAAAGGCGAAATGTATGTTGTTGAAAATGTAGACACTATCACTTCAAAATTAAAACCATTTTCAAAAAGTTTAAAAGAACTTAATACGTATGGTTACGTGTTGCTTCGCGCGAAAGCGATACAAAAAGCAATTGCTGTTTTTACCCTGAATACCCAATTATTTCCAAACGATAAAAATAGTTATGATAGTTTAGCAGAATCCTATTTTGTTGCCAAAAACTATGCAAAATCTAAGGAATTGTATACAAAAGTTCTAGACTTAGACGCAAATGATTCCAATGCAAAAATGATGTTAGAAAAATTGCAAGATTACCTATAAAAAAAACATTTTTCGAATATAAGTTACTGATATACAACTTAATTCAGCATTAAATCACTTTACAATAACATCATTGAAATTATTCAAATAACTGTGGTGTTCAAAGCGTTAGCGAAAATAATCTTTTTTTAAGTTAAAAATCTACCTTATATTTAGGTATTAAAAATCACATTATTATTAGACAATACCTACAAAATAACTAATGGTAGTGTGAAAATATTATAACCAAAAACTTTTAAACCATGAAAACTCAAAAAAGAAAATCATTAAAATTAGTAAAAGCTTCTATCGCAAATTTAGACAAGCAAACATCGCAAGAAATTGTTGGTGGAGTTACTGGCCTTACCGATTGCCATAGTAGAACATCGTTATGTATTACTTCTTGTCACGTACATTAAAATATTTTTAATTTAAGTGAAGAAAGCTCTTGTAATCCAAGGGCTTTTTTCTTTTAAATTTTATTCAAAATATCCGCAGCTTGCGCCAACGTTTCTTCGGTTTTAGCAAAACAAAAACGCAGCAATTTATGATCTTCTCCATTGGTATTGAAAACAGAAAGCGGAATAGACGCAATTTTATATTCTCGGGTGAGTTTTTTGGCAAATTCCGTATCTAATTCGTCCGTAATTTGTGCATACGACAACACTTGAAAATACGTTCCTTGTGACGGTTTCCACGTAAAACGAGAATCTTTGATCGCATTTAAAAAATAATCACGCTTTTGCTGAAAAAACGCAGGAAGTTCTAAATACTTCTCCGGATTTTTTAAATACCTAGCAATCCCAATTTGCATCGGATGATTTACCGAAAACACATTGAATTGATGTACTTTTTTAAATTCATCCATTAATTCTTTTGGTGCGACGCAATAGCCCATTTTCCAACCTGTATTGTGGAATGTTTTTCCGAAAGATGCAGTGATAAAAGCACGCTCGGCTAGTTTTGGATATAATGCCGCACTTTGATGTTGTGCGCCATCAAAAATGATGTGTTCGTACACTTCATCACTCAGTAAAATGATATTGGTATTTTCTAATATGGACGATAATTCCAGCATATCGGATTTTGATAAAATCGTTCCGCTCGGATTGTGTGGCGTATTGATAATCATCAACTTGGTTTTGCTGGTAATTTTGCTTCGAACTTCATTCCAATCAATTGAAAATTCCTTTCCTTTGAGCTGAATTGGCACTACTTTTCCACCATGAACTTCCACGGCTGGCGCATAACAATCGTATGCTGGTGTGAAAATGATGACTTCGTCACTCGATCTTACAAATGCACTTATAATGGTAAATATCGCTTGTGTCGCACCTGCCGTTACCGTAATTTCAGTTTCCGGATTGTATTTTCGTTGGTATAATAATGCTAGTTTTTCTGAAATGGCTTCACGTAATATAAGCGCGCCTGGCATTGGTGCGTACTGATTGTAGTTTTCGCGCAATGCTTGCTGAACCATTTCAATCAACTTCGGATCTGAAGGAAAGTTTGGAAATCCTTGCGATAAATTGAGCGCGTTTTCCTTTGCAGCAAGTTGACTCATTACGGCAAAAATTGTCGTTTCTATATTGGGAAGTTTGGAAGCGTGTTGCATTGGTTATTGGTTTGTTTAGACTGAACTGCGTCAAAGTGTCGTTTGTTGTAAAATTAAAGAATTGAATGGTAAAATACTTAAAAAACCATTGATTCTTTCCAATGTAATATCGTATGGTTTTATGAAATAAATAAAACTGATGTTTTATAAAACGTCAGTTTGAATTCTAAATATGATTTTTCTTTAAAAAACACCAAAACATTTACAGTGAGCAATTTATAGTCTTTTATTCTGCAAAACTCATTTCAATATTGTCTGTTTTTAGTTTAAAAAAATCACTCTTTTTTTATGCTGATACTTTATAAAACGTCACATACTTATATTGGTTTGCATCTTTTTTTACAATTCCTTTGAACTATGTTTAACTCAAAATTTTAACATTATGAAAAAAAATAGATTTAACAAAATCGCTTTAAACAAAACTACAATTTCAGCTATTACAGGTGGATTAGACGCAAATCATGCTAATCATGGAGATTACTCAGATGTTCATTCAGATTTAGTAACACTTCCTGTAGCAACAAATTGTCCTACCGATACTTTTGAATTGTCATGTATTTGTGGCGGAGTAGCAAATACCGTGGGAACTCCTGTTGACAAAGAGCCAGTAGCTCCTCGTAGAAACTAATATATGTAAAAATACAAGTGGACAAAAGTTCACTTGTATTTTTGTTTTTATTGAGTCATGCGTTTAAAATTTATTAAAATTTTTCAGCACTTCTTCTAAATTCTCAATAATCGGATCTACATCTTTATTGTTTTTTTTCTGTTTTTTTCGAACTATGATAAATCCGACAATGAATAACCAAGCATACGTCAATCCATACGCTGTGAATTTGAATTGCAAGCTTGCTCCATGTAATACATCTTGAAAATAAATCGTCATTCCAATCGCTAATAAGACTAAATATACGGGCATGAAAAAGTTCGTAATCCATTTGAAATAGCGGAGTTTTTTCAACATTTTTGTGGCAAATGCTTTCATGTTTTCCGATATATCATTCGGCGTACGCCAAAATAAAACCCGATACCACATCATCGCCAAGGTTACGGTTAAAAGAATGAACATAAAAGTGAGTCCTAAATAGAAATTATCCGAACGTTCTTTGAGCGGATTTTCGATCCACAACCAACTAAATACGGCAAATACCAGCGCAAATGAAATACTCATCAATAGGTTTCCAAAAACAATTTTTCGTTGGAGTTTTTTCAGCTTCCCAAATAACGAATCGCTTTGTGTTTTCTCTTGCAATTCTGATGAAGAAACGGATTTCCAATCGTTTTGTAAGTCATTAAAATCATTCATTATTGTATATTTTTAAAAGTCGTTTTTTAATTCTGTTGATGCGCACGCCTACATTGTTAGCTTCGATTCCGATGATGTCTGCAATTTCTTTATAACTCAGTTCTTCCAACACCAAACTAATAAGTAAACGTTCGTCTTTTTTAAGTTTTTGCACACATTGCATGAGTTTATTTACGCGGTTTTCTTGTGATTGTCGTTCGGTATCCAAGTCTTCTTCAAACGTATCGGGCAATTCCACATTGAAAAGTGACAAATGCTTTTTTGTCGTACGATTGAAGGTAATTGTGGTGTTTAACGTAACTCTGTACAACCAAGTCGTCAGTTTTGAATTTCCTTTGAAATTTTTCAGCCCATTCCAAACGTTGATGAGAACTTCTTGATATAAATCATCGACCAACTCTTTTTCGTACAGATATGCAAAACAAATTCGATAAATTTTGTCTTTGTGCTGTGTGATGATTTCTTTGAAATAATCTTCTCGCATCTGGTTTTAATTGGTTTTGATAAAGTTGGAAACTTCTTTGTAAAATTCTGTTGGATTGTCGAGCATGATAAAATGTTCGGCTTTGTCAATAATTTTTAGCGTACACGAAGTACATTTTTCATATTGTTGCTGATACATTTTCATCTTTTCGGTACGTGTAAAGTTAGGAAATTGCGGAATAGGTTCGTTCCAATTTGTAAAGATCAACGTGGGTGTTTTTATGTTTTGAATGCTTTCACGAATGTCTGTACTCATCATTTCAAACATCGTATATCCAAGCGTTCTACGGTCAGATTTTGCAGCTTCGTTTAATACAAAATCTAGTTTTTCTTTGTTACGCATCATGCCACTTAACGATTGTTTTAAGGTGTTTCGTAACGCAATACTATCCATAGACATGTACATTTCTTTAAGCGTTCCGTATGATGATTTTACAACTTCTTCCGTTACTGTAGGATTGTACGCGCCTGCCAAAAAAGGCAAACTGTCTACAATGATGATTTTTGACACCAAATTTTGCTCGTCAATTCCGATGAGTAAACTGGTAAATCCGCCAATACTGTGACCGATTAGAATACTGTTTTTAGTTTTATGTTCCTTTATATACGTAATTAATTCTGATTTGACTTCTTGTAGAATTGTGTCAGAAGCAATCGGTTTTACACCGCCAAAACCAGCGAGTGTAATGACATGAATTTGATAGGTATCTTGGTATTTTTCCACAGTTTCATTCCATACATTTCCAGCACAGGACAAGCCAGGAATTAAGAACATGGTGTCACCTTTTCCATGAACAGACACTTCAAAAGCGAATGTTTTTTTGGCTTCTTGCCCGAGTACATTCGCGAAAGCTAAGAGAAATAAGAAAATCGATAGTTTTGTTTTCATCGTTTTTAGTTTTGTATTTCCCTTTTAGTACACAGATGTTCGTTTTATTACAGTTTATGCATAAAAAAAACTCCATTCTTTGCCACGAATGCACGAATGATTTTCGATCCGTCTTTGTGAGAACTTGTTAAAAGTTTGTGGCAATCTTTTGGTTGAAGAAGAGATTACTTCACTAGTATTCGCAATGACGAAATTTATTGAAAATTCTATTCCACAATCTTCATTTTTTTTAGTAGAAACGAAGCATTCATGTTGGAGCAAATTCCTTTTTTGAGTAGATAGCCGAAAAATAATTCGTCATTGATGATTTCCGCATCGAAGAAATAGTTTTTGACTTGATCGATGTCTTTTTCCAATTCACACAAACTTAAATCGTGTGTCGCAATGATTCCTGCGGCGTTTTGCGAAGCCAGTTTTTGGACAATTTTTTTAGAACCCATCGCTTTGTCATGACTGTTGGTTCCTTTTAATATTTCATCCAAAATGATAAAATAAGTATCGTCTTTAATTTTGTCTACAATCATTTTTAAGCGTTGCAATTCCGAAAAGAAATAGGATGCGCCTTCTGCCAACGAATCCGTTGTACGCATGCTTGTAATGAGTTTGATAGGCGAATAATTAGCGGTTTCTGCACAAATGGGCAAACCTGTGTTTGACATCACAATGCTTAATGAAACCGTTCGCAAAAACGTGCTTTTTCCTGCCATGTTTGCGCCAGTGACAATGAAAAATTCGGAGTTTCCAATGTTGAAATCGTTATCAATTCGGTTTTTAGTTCGTAATAATGGATGTCCTAATTGTTTCGCTTCTAACACCTTATTTCCATTTTCAACAATAGTTGGATAGGTAAATTGCGGATGATTGAACGCAAAGTTCCCCAAGCTGTTGTACGTGTCAAAAAACGTCACGACTTCAAACCATTGCGCTACTTTCGCACTGTGTTTTGAAATCCAAGTTTCTATATGATACGATTTTGAAATATCCCACAGTAAAAGTCCATTTAAGAAAATGCCAACTAAGATATTATTTCGATTGTCTAAAGCATCAATTCGTTTGGAAAATTCTCGCACCAAGGTAGAAGCTTTTTGTTCATCGCTGTGAATGTTTTGCTGTTTTTCTTGGAGTAATGTTGAGGTAAATGTGGTGGTTTCAATTTGGTTTAATAACTGTGCGTATTGCTGAAATGTATCTTTAGCTTTGTTGGTATTGTTTGATAGTTGATTGATGTTTTTTAGAAATTTTCCTGTGATTCCTAAGCCAAGTATGATCCATAAAATCACATATAAAAATGGCACGATTCCGAAGTAAGATAGCGTAATAATTGTCAGCGATAGCAACGAAAAAATCATCGGCAAATATCGAATCGCTTTCGGAACAAAGCTTTTATATTCGTCTAACCAATCTGTAATATTTTTGGAACGCGTTTCTACTTTTATGAGCAATGCAATGGCAGAAAAATGTTGTCGCCAATCGGCTTTTTGAGTCAATTCTTGAATCGCTTCTTGTCGTGTAGAAATATCATCAGTTTTGTTACTTGCGAGCAAATCTGCCAATGCTTGTTTGCCTTCAAGCGTGGTTGATCTGTTGAGATATTGAAAGAACGAAGCATTTCCAAATAAGTCAATATCGTAGCTAAATTCATGTGTGGCGTCTAAAAATTCTTCGCCTGTTGGTAATTTAGACAAATCGCCGTTGATGACTTCTATTTCAAGTTGATTACACTCAATTAATGCTTTGAGTTTGTTACTTTCACTGACTAAATCGGCATGACGAAATACTAAGTATAGAAAGAGTGCCATTCCAATAATGGACGAAATAATGACATAATTCCATTGTCCAAAAAAGAAATAGATCGCAAACGCAATACTCAGAAAAACAAGCAAACGCACAATACTTGACTGATTGAGTTTTCGCTTTTGAACTTTGAGTTTGGCTTCAAACTTTGCTTTTTGTGACTGATAGAAAGTAATCGGTTTTTGCATGATGCTATTCTGTGAAATATCTCGCCAAGAAACAAAAAATATTGGCGTTATAGTTCTTTTGTATCTACTATTTTAAAGAAAGAAATAATGGTTTGTACCGCATTTTTATAGAATGCTGGTTGAATGTTTTCAAAATCGTCCGTAGGTTGATGATAGTCTTTGTGATCTTCTACGCCAAAATACACAAACGGAATTCCTGCTTTGTGAAATCCTGCGTGATCGCTGGCAAATGTCCATTCTTTGTGTCCAATAATTAATGTTAGATCGCCACTTTTTTCAACATTTTCAATAATGGGTTGTAAAGATTCCGTGTATTGTGGACCTACGGCAAACAGTTCTTTTTTATCGCTTCGGCTAATCATATCCATGTTGATGTTTAGCTTTAGCTGATCTTTTGGTACGATAGAATTGTCTACATAATAATACGAACCTACGAGTCCTTTTTCTTCTGCATCAAAAGCTGCTAAAATCACAGAATGCTTTGGTGGATGTTGTTGAAAGTATTCTGCAAACGCAAATAAGGCACTTATTCCTGAAGCGTCATCGTCTGCGCCATTGTATATTTTTCCTTCTTTAATCCCTTCATGATCGTAATGTGCCGAGATAACAATGTATTGATTTGACTTTTCACTTCCTTTGACATAACCAATTATGTTTTCTCCTTGCGAAGCTTTTAGTTTTTCTGGTAGAGGAAATTGTTGTGTAAAGCTTTCGCCTAAAGGTTGTACACCAAGTTTTTTGAACTCCGCTATGATATAATCTTTAGCTTTTGTCGCGCCTGCCGTTCCTGTTTCTCTTCCTTCATAGCTATCAGAAGATAGTTCTTTTATATGTTGTAATAATTTTTCTCCATTAAAATCAGCAACAACTGTTGTTACCTTATTTTCTGGTTGTTTTGAAGATTTGGTTTGTGTTTTGCAACTGATAAAGAGCAATACTAAAACTCCGAAGATAATTTTTGAGCGCATATTTTTTTGATGAATTTAATTAAAAAATCCCAAGCAATGACTGCTCAGGATTTTTTTATATTGTTTTTGATAAATGTGAATGAAATTATCCTTTTAAAGATGCCGCTAAGTACTCACGATTCATACGAGCAATGTTTTCTAATGAGATTCCTTTTGGACATTCTACTTCACAAGCTCCTGTGTTGGTACAGTTTCCAAATCCTTCTGCATCCATTTGGTTGACCATATTTAACACACGATCCGTTGCTTCTACTTGTCCTTGCGGTAATAATGCAAATTGTGATACTTTTGCCGAAACAAATAACATCGCACTAGAGTTTTTACAACTTGCTACACAAGCACCACAACCAATACAGGTAGCTGCATCAAAAGCCATATCAGCATCATGTTTGTTGATCGGAATAGAGTTTGCATCTTGTGTATTTCCAGAAGTGTTTACGGAAATGAATCCGCCAGCGTGTTGGATACGATCAAATGCGCTTCTGTCAACCACTAAATCTTTGATCACTGGAAACGCTTTTGCTCTCCATGGTTCGATGTAGATTGTTTCTCCATCTTTAAATTTACGCATGTGCAATTGACAGGTCGTCACCAATCGGTCTGGTCCGTGTGCTTCCCCATTGATGTATAGTGAACACGATCCGCAAATTCCTTCACGACAGTCATGGTCAAATGCTACGGGTTCGTCTCCTTTGGTAATGAGTTCGCTGTTTAATACATCTAACATTTCAAGGAAAGACATATCTGGAGAAACATCACTGATTTGATAATCAACCATTTTCCCTTTATCGTTTGCGTCTTTTTGACGCCATATTTTCAACGTTAAATTCATAGCATTTAGTTTTTAGTTATTAGCGAAAAGCGAAGAGTTATTAGTCTTTTTCATCAAGTCTTTTTATGAGAGCATTTAACATTTTGCTAATCTCTATAATTAAGTTTTCTACTGATTCGCTATTCTGTATATAATCTAACTGTTTTGTTATTAATATTTGTGTCTCTAGTTCAAATAATGAGCCTCTTGAAATCCTCAAAAACTGTATATAGTTCTTTTTTGACAATCGTCCCCAACCTTCTGCTATATTTGAAGGAATGGAAATCGAACACCGTTTCATTTGACTGATTAGCCCAAACTTTTCTTCTTCAGGAAGTGCTTTTGTCAATTCGTAAATCATCTTTACAAGTTTCATTGACTTTTGCCAAACAATCAACTCTTTATATGATTTTATACTACTCAATTTTATTGACTATTCGCTTTTCCCTTTTTACTAACTCCTCTTATTTGTAAGAACGTTCTTTTACTTCAATATTTTCATACTTCAATTCTTCTTTGTGCAATACGGCGTCTTTTGGTTCGCCTTTGTATTCCCACGCAGATACAAATTGGAATTCTTTACGACGCATTGCTTCACCTTCAGGTGTTTGGTATTCGTCTCTAAAGTGTCCACCTGCTGATTCTTCACGAACTAAAGCATCTTTTGCAAATAATTCTCCTAGTTCTAAGAAGTCTGCTACACGTCCCGCTTTTGCCAATTCTTCATTGAATTCATTCGCACTTCCTGGTACACGTACATCTTTCCAAAATTCGGATCTTAGTTGTGAAATTTCTTCAATGGCAGATTTTAAATCTTTTTCATTACGCGCCATTCCACATTTATTCCACATGATTTTTCCTAATTTCTTATGGAAATAATCAACTGGTTTTGTACCGTTGTTATTGATTAAGTGTTCAATTTCCGAACGTACTTTCGTTTCTGCTTCTTCAAATTCTTTCGTATCTGTCGGAATTGGTCCCGTACGAATGTCATGCGCTAAGAAATCTCCAATCGTATATGGTAATACGAAATATCCATCTGCCAATCCTTGCATTAGTGCAGAAGCTCCTAAACGGTTTGCGCCGTGATCAGAGAAGTTGGCTTCTCCAATAGCGTACAATCCTGGAACGGTGGTTTGTAAGTTGTAATCTACCCAAATTCCTCCCATTGTATAATGTACTGCTGGATAAATCATCATGGGAGTTTCATACGGATTCTCATCAACGATTTTCTCATACATTTGGAATAGGTTTCCGTATTTATTTTTGACAACTTCTTGTCCAAGTTTCTTTACTAAAGCCGCATCATTCGCATCTAAGTGTTTTACTTGTGCTTCTTCTTTTCCGTAACGTTCAATTGCCGCTGCAAAATCTAAATATACTGCTTCTCCTGTCGCATTGACTCCAAAACCTGCATCACAACGTTCTTTGGCTGCTCTTGAAGCAACATCACGTGGTACTAAGTTTCCAAACGCTGGATATCTACGTTCTAGGTAATAATCTCTGTCTTCTTCTTTAAGATCGGTTGGCTTCAACGTTTTGTTTCTGATTGCCTCTACATCTTTTAAATGTTTAGGCACCCAAATACGTCCATCATTACGTAATGATTCAGACATCAACGTTAATTTTGATTGATGATCTCCCGAAACCGGAATACAGGTTGGGTGAATTTGTGTGTAACAAGGATTTGCAAAGTAAGCTCCACGTTTGTGTGCTTTCCATGCGGCTGTTACATTACTTCCCATTGCATTGGTTGATAGGAAAAATACATTTCCATATCCGCCAGTTCCTAATACTACAGCGTGAGCCGAATGTCTTTCAATTTCTCCAGTCACTAAATTACGAGCAATAATTCCTCGTGCTTTTCCATCAACAATGACAACATCGAGCATTTCATGACGGTTGTACATTTTTATTTTTCCACGCCCAATTTGACGGTTCATGGCAGAATATGCACCCAATAATAATTGTTGTCCTGTTTGTCCTTTTGCATAAAACGTACGTGAAACTAAAACTCCACCAAACGAACGGTTGTCTAACAAACCACCATAGTCACGTGCAAAAGGAACTCCTTGTGCCACACATTGGTCAATGATGTTGGTAGAAACCTCAGCTAAGCGATATACGTTTGCTTCACGCGAACGATAATCGCCTCCTTTTACCGTATCGTAAAACAATCGATACGTTGAATCTCCATCTCCTTGGTAGTTTTTTGCAGCGTTGATTCCTCCTTGTGCTGCAATGGAATGTGCACGACGTGGAGAATCTTGAAAACAAAAAGCTTTTACATTATATCCTAGTTCAGCTAGAGTAGCTGCCGCAGATCCGCCTGCGAGTCCTGTTCCCACAACAATGACATCAATAAGACGTTTGTTTGCTGGGTTTACAAGATTGATTTCGTTTTTATGATTTGTCCACTTATCTGCTAGTGGTCCTTGAGGTATTTTTGAATCTAAAGCCATCGTTTTGATACGTTTTTAGTGTGTTCCTGTAAAGTGGTGAAATAATGCAATGAAAATAAAACCTGCTGGAATTCCAATGGCATATACTTTACTAACTCCTTTTAATGCTTTGATGTATTTGTTGTTTGCTCCAACCGATTGAAACGCAGAACCAAATCCGTGTAATAAGTGCAATGCTAAGAATATAAATCCAACACAGTATAAAGCTACTCTCCAAATTGGTTCAAACTTGTGAACTAATTCTTCATGATATCTGTATCCGCTTGTTGGAATATTTGGATCAATTAATCCTGTCATGTCACCTACAACGTATTTCACGTTTATTTCATGAACCCAGAAATCAATCATGTGAATGACTAGGAATACAAGAATAAATCCTCCGCTCCAAATCATGTTTCTACTCATCCAAGAAGAGTTTGCACTTCCATTGTTTTTTGCATAACTGATTTGTCGTGCATTATTGTTTTTGATTTCCAACACAAATCCCATCACAAAGTGAAAAATAACACCGAAAATCAAAACGGGTTGCAATAAGTATTGTACCGCCCAAAATGTTCCCATAAAGTGTGATGCTTCATTAAAAGCAGTTGGACTGAATACAGAAAGAATGTTAATTGCAAAATGTTGTAAGATAAAGATCATTAGGAAGAGTGCCGAAAGTGCCATGGCAAACTTTCTTCCAATCGAAGAATTTAAAATTCCGCTCATTATAATTGTGATTAATTATTTGTATTACAAATATACACTTCACATAGTTGCTCTACAAATTTTACGTATTCTTTTAAAGTGTATTTAGAATGAATTTAATTAATTTTCAATTCAATATTGATAATCCTTACAAATAGGAATATGTTATCCTAGCATTAATTATTATCGTTTTTTAAGAGCGTTGCGTTTTAAACTAAGAAAGTTTACTTATTTTTAAAAATTCTTACTTGATTTTACGCACATGAATATTTATATTCTTTCTATCAGCTCTCGAATTTATTCCACGAATAGATTGTATCACGAAGCCGCCAAAAAAGGGCATAATGTCCGTATTATAGACCATACTAAATGTGCAGTAATTTTGGGCGATGAAGTCAAACCGCAAATTTATGTAGGTGCTGAAAATATTACACATGGTGTAGACGCTATGATACCGCGTATTGGCACTTCCGTCACACGACATGGTGCCGCCATTGTAAAACAGTTTGAAATGAATGGCGTATTTACCACCGCAAAATCATTAGGAATTATTCGTTCTCGAAATAAATTGCGCACCATGCAAATGTTGGCTCGAAAACACATTCCAATTCCGAAAACATTGTTTGCAAAAGATACTTCTAATATTAAAGAACACATAAAGCTACTTGGTGGCGCGCCCATTATTATTAAACTACAAGAAGGTACACAAGGTTTGGGCGTAATGATTGCCGATAGCAAGAAATCGGCAAAATCAATTATTGAATCATTGTATAATATGAACGTGAATATTATTTTGCAAGAGTTTATTGAAGAAGCCAACGGACAAGATATTCGCGTGTATATTGTAGGCAATAAAATTGTAGCTGCCATGATGCGCAGTAGTACCGATGAAGATTTTAGAAGCAATGTACATCGTGGTGGCACTACAACGTCGGTAACATTGACAGAATACGAAAAGAAAATCGCCATTCAAACCGCAAAAGTATTAGGCTTGCCTGTTTGTGGCGTAGATATTATCCGTTCCAAACGTGGACCGTTGGTGATTGAAGCCAATTCGTCTGCGGGTTTGGAAGGTATAGAAGCACATACAAAAGTGAATGTTGCTGGAGAAATTATTAAATATTTAGAAAAGAATGTTCGAAAATTTAGAAAATAAAATTATTACCATTCACGGGGAAACCGTAAAACCTGGCGAAGCAAAATGGATTCAAATTCCAATTGATCGCTTACCAACCGGAACACTGATTGATATTCCAATTTATGTCTACAATGCTGAAAAACCTGGCCCAACGATGTTGGTACAAGGTGGTTTGCATGGCGATGAAATTAATGGTGTGGAAATTATCCGCAGAATGCTGTTTGAAGGTTGCTATAAAGTAAATAGTGGCGCTGTGATTGTTTTGCCTTTGTTGAATATTTTCGGATTCATTCACTTTTCACGAGAAGTGCCCGATGGAAAAGATGTGAATAGAAGTTTTCCGGGTGTAAAGAATGGTTCGCTTGCCGCCAGAATTGCCTATCATGTAACGTATGATGTGTTACCACAAATCGATTTTGGAATTGATTTGCATACAGGTGGCGGACAACGCAACAATCATCCGCAAATTCGTTTTACGGAAAGCATGCCTGTGAGTCGAAAATTAGCCGAAATTTTTAATGCGCCTTTTTATTTTGCAACCCCATTAATTAGTCAATCATTTCGAAAAGCTGCGTATGATTTGAACGTTCCTATTATTGTGTATGAAGGTGGCGAAAGCATGCGATTTGACGAATATGCCATTAAAGAAGGTATACAAGGCATTCTAAATATTATGAAATATCTTGATATGATAGATGAGATTGACCCGATGTTGATTGAACGCAAAGGAAGTACTTTTTTAACCGATCATGCTTGGTTACGCGCGCCCACTGCGGGCATGTTTGTTCCGCAAATTATGAACGGAAGCAGCATTCAAAAAGGCGACATCATGGGATTGGTAACGGATACTTTTGCGACGTATTGCGAAGAAATTAAAGCTCCTTATGATGGCTTTGTGTTTTGTATTAATAACCAAGCGGTAGTAAATCAGGGTGATGCGTTGTTTCATGTGGGTTGTTAGACTTCTTAGAATGTTAGATTTTTAGACGCGCTTCGCTTTTGGAAACGCTTCGCTCTTGGATTGTTAGTATCGCTGCGCTCTTAGTATTTTAGTAGATGAGTCTTTGAGTGTCTAAAAAACTTACGTCATGCCGAACTTGATTCACTATTGTCCGACTAAAGATATAAGACCGCTGCGCTGTTAGATTATAGAATCAAGACAAATTAGTAACTAGCTCAAAAACAGGGATTATAATTATATATTTTTATTCTTCCAAAAATAATTTCCTTACTAACGGGAATTAACTTTCGCTAGCGCGATTTTGTAAATCGTGCCGATTATGAGTAAGAAAATAATTTAGAAAGAAATGTTGCTTTATAGCATTGGCTTAAGTTGAGGTTAAGGCTGGAATCAATTAGCTTGTTTGTGGGCACGAATTGCAAATTCGCGCTAGCAATAGAATTTCGTCATCTTGAACTTGATTCAAGATCTCATCATGATTATTTTATAAAGCTACTTGTGTGAAGCTGAATCAAGTTCAGCTTGACGCAGCGTTATGTTTTTACCACGAATATATTATTAAATATCTAAAAACTGAGAAGCAGCATTTAAGTAAAGTTTAGAATATGCAACTTCTTGTCTGATCATGTCCTCAATATCTTTTTTAAACTCTAGTATTTCAGCTTTTGGAATTGCTTCTTTGTTATCGTACTTTTTTAGAAGGTCATTAAACTTTCTAATCATTAATAATTCAGGATTGATTCTCATTTTTATTTTTTTTAGCATACGTATTTTCAAAGATACTATTTTAATAAAATATATTGTAGGTTATTTTTTTGTGTTTAGTATTACCAATCTAATAATTCATTTTTTTCTTTTTCTGGATTGTTTTTTTCGAGTTCTTTTAGTTTAGTTAAAGCTTTGTCATAATTTAAATAACGATTATAATTATAAAATGATATAATATCATATCTAAGTATTAGCATTGTTACTAACTCAAAGTTATTTTTTTTGTTTAAAGAATCACTTTTTTTATCATTTAATTTGTAGACTTTTTCTTGATCTAATTCTAAAGCTTCAAAATTATATTCACCCTTAAAAATATCAATTCCATATGCTAAATCTTTATAAATGTTCAAGATTAACCTAATAATTTTTTGAAGGGGGTTTTGTTTAGTTTCTCTAAGATATGCTATTACTTTTGTATCTGTTACAGATTCTCTATTTACATTACCTAGTCTGAAATTAGGATAATTATCTAGCATTAGAATAATTTTCCGTAAATCATCGTCGCAAAAAACAAAAACGAATGAAAAGTTAAAGTGGGCAGATATTCTAATCTTTATTATCATGTCCTCTTTATCAAATTTGTTATAATGTGAATCTGCAAACTCTTTAAACTCTATCAAAAGCCATTTCAAAATAGTATGCTCAAAACCTTTTCTGTCCAATTCACAATACAATACTAAAACATTAAAAAAACGTTGATTCTCTTCATCATGAAATATTTTTTTGAGAATATCAATTCGATTTTCTTTGGCATCTATCCAAATAAATTTTGCAGCAAAATAGTCTTGTAATGATTTGTGCGCCCATTTATAATTATTACCCTCTTTCTTGAATAAAGGAACTGTTTTTATTAAATCATTTAAATAATCACTCGCTTTGAATTGTAAATCTGAGGTTTTGCTTTTTGCTTTTTCTATAAATTGAATGATGCTATTTTTATCATATTCAATCTTATTAGCCATTGAAGTGAAGTAGCCTATATATCGTAATACGCGTCCAAAATCGTCCTTGTGCAAATTACTATACTTTTCTCTTTTTAAATAGCCTTTTTTTGAAAAATCATGTGCCTCAAATAGTGCATCAAATACTTGCTCATAGAATTGACTTTTCTTTACAGGGATGTCCTTTTTATATTCATATGATTTATATAGCAAAGAAACTAAGAAAGGGTTACTCAGATATTCTTGTAATGAATCATCACTTTCTTTTAGTTTCTCAATGAGACTAGCTGCTATTTTATTATGACTATAACTATCGTATTTTTTTAATAATTCATAAGCTTCTTCATTATCTAAAGGGTTCACATGAAACTTTTGAAAATCTCCAAAGGAAGTCAGCGATTCTTCAGGTCTTGATGTAATCAAAAAACAATTATCTCCTGCTTTTTCGATAAACTTATGTAATTCTCTAATGGTAAATTCTCTATCAGATAACGCTATTTCGTCATAGCCATCAAACAGAAAAATAAAGTCGCCTTCATTTATTAACTTTAGTAGTATATCTTGATTGATTTTTTTTCCAATCTGCGACATTTGATTTTGTATTTCTTTTAAAATACTGTTCTTCTTTTTTATTTGACTTAATTCAATCAACACAGGAATTCCTGCTTTTTGTTCAATAATCGATTGAAACAACTTTTTGGTTATCGTAGACTTCCCCATTCCTGCGGTATCTTCTATAATGACTCTTGCGTAATTTGGTAATAAATCTTGTGGATAGCAATCAATCTTTATTTCAACCTCTTTTTGAGAAATTCCTTCTTTACAACTTATAGTTAATGGTTGATATAATATTTCTAATGCTGTTTGCCTATTAGGAAAAACCAAGGTGTCTATGGTTAAAAACTTTATATAACGTCTTGTTAAATAATCATTTAATTGCTTCTCAACACTTTCTTCATCCGTGTTTTCTATTTTAAATTTTTTGAATATGGATTGTATTTTAGGTAATGCTAAATCTTTTACAATTGGTAATATTAAATGCTCTAATGCTAAATCTGTGGAAGTGCTCATATTTTTAGTCGTTTTCTACAACTCTAAATTTAAGACAAAGATTACACCTACACAATGCGGGTTTCCGTAAAGAGTGTTTTTTTAGTTACTTGTGAGATCTTGAATCAAGTTCAAGATGACGTTTGGCGTTGTGTTTTTGCCATGAATTTTTATTCTTAATTTCTTGATCTACTTTTCGTCATGCCGAACTCGAACACTGAGCCTTTCGACTCTACTCAAGATAAACGAAAGTCGAAGCATGAGGTTCAATAACCATTAAAAGCAGTTGTTAGATGATTTTGGGCGGTTTATCATGGGTTTTACCCCTTATTGAAGTGGTTTGAGGTGGTTTGGAAACGGTTCGTTTGGGTTGATTGACGACTTTTTTGGGTTGTTTTAAGGGTTATAGCCCTTAAAACAACCCATTATAATGGTTACTAAACCTATTATATTGATTATTGAACCGCTTTTATTTATTAATGTAACACTTCGAAGGATTATTTTAATGCTTATAAATGATACACGATGGCTTTTAAGGGTTAAATTCATCCTTATAAATAGTAATGTGACGCTTCGAAGTATTGTTTTAACGCTTCGAAACGTCAATATGATGCCTCGAAGGCTTCTTGTATGGGGTTACCCCATGTTGGTAAGGGGTAATTTGCCTATAAATTTCGTCAATGATTGTGTTTAGCTATTTGTATGAAGCTGTACTTTGACAAACTCAGTAGACAGTTCAGCTTGACGTTTTCAATAGATTCCTGCCTTCGCAGGAAATCGAAGATTCGACACAGTCAATGACAAACTTTAGCGTTTATAGAAATTGAAAAGACGCCGCTTTTCAGCGGAGTTAATTCAACTTACAATTTTATGTACGCTCTTCGAGCTTTCTAACATAATTGCAGATTGATTGTAAGTTTTGAAAATAAAACTGAAATTGAAAATCTCTTGAAAAGACTCCGCTTTTCAGCGGAGTTAATTCAACTTACAATTTTATGTACACTCTTCGAGCTTCCTAAAATTGAGTTTCATTAAAAAAACCACCACACGGAAATCGCTTTCCGCATAGTGGCAAATCAAGCATGAGAATGCTTCTTTAGTTCTGTAAAGTATTGGATTAGACGCCGCTTTTCAGCGGAGTTAGTTCAACTTACAATTTTATGTACGCTCTTCGAGCTTCCTAACATAATTGCAAATTGATTGTAAGTTTTGAAAATAAAACTGAAATTGGAAATCTCTTGAAAAGACTCCGCTTTTCAGCGGAGTTAGTTCAACTTACAATTTTATGTACGCTCTTCGAGCTTCCTAAAATTGAGTTTCATTAAAATAAATCTAAGTTTGGCCAAAATTTTATGGCATTGATGCCGTCTTCTAATGCCTTTTTCATCGCGCCAGCTTGTCCAGCACCATTTCCAGTAGAGTTGGTTAAGAATACATAACTGATACCATTATCCATTTTTTTGAGGAAGGTACTTGTTCCGCCCATACCACCGCCATGCGACCAGTTTCCGCCACTTACCGTCCAACCTTTAGCATAGCTTGATAGTGATGAACTTGTTGCCATGGTATTGATGGTACTGCTTTTTAGGATGTCTTTTTTAGAGGTTTCTCCATCTACATGCACCATAAATCGCATTAAGTCTACCGAAGAAGCAATCCAACCGCCATGACTGTCCATTCGTTGCATTTGCAAACTGTACGCATCACCATCGTTGGCATAGTACACTACTTCCTTGTATTTACGATTCTTTTTTTTGTCGGCTCCTATGAACATTTGCGAAATACCACATTGGTTTAATATGTTGTTTCGTAAGTAGCTTTCGTAACTTTTTCCTGTTTTCTTTTCAATGATTCTGCCTAATAAACAATATCCAAAGTTTGAGTATTGATAGTATGTTCCGGGTGTGTGACTTGGGTTGCGATCGTCTAAAACCCATCCGATTAGTTTGTTTTGACTTAAATTTTTCTTTTGAAACATCGGCGCTCCCCAAGTATCTGAACCATTTGGCGTCGTATTGTTGTCCCAAGCATCGCCACCCGCAGTATGTTCTAGTAATTGCTGAACAGTCACCGCTTTTTCTCTACTTCCTAAATTCTTTGAACCATAATTGCTACCTAAAATACTGTTGTTACCAAAAACCTTATCGCTTAGTTTTAGTTTGTTTTGTTCAATTAATTTCATAATTGCCACCGATGTAATTGGTTTGGAAACACTTGCTAGTCGCATCAAACTTGTGGCAGATGCAATGGTTTTGTCCTCTTTGTTTCCAAATCCGTATCCTTTTGCATAGACTAGTTTTCCGTCTTTTACAATACCAATGCTTGCCCCAGGAATTTTAAAATCCTTCATTACTTGAGTAATTTTAGCATCTAGTTGATCTGTATCACGACTTTTCCAATCGCTTACATTTTTGAATGCTGCGGCATAACCTGCCGATCTTCCTGCGTCGTGTCCGCTTACCGAAATAGGAACGTATCCTTGATAGTAATGATTGTCAACTTCTAATTGATAGTTTTTTGGGTTCATTGCATGACGCGCACTAAATTCCCCAAATTCCTTTTCCATGATACATGCGTAATAGGTTTTATTTCCAACATCATAACTGTCTACTTGCGACACATGATAACCTTCTTTCCAGTATTTTGTAACGACTTCTTGGTATTGCTGACTCGTTAATCCATGACGCGCTACATATCCTGAAGGGTTTCCTTTTTTCCATATAGCTGCGTAGTATGCTTTTCCTTTGAGTCCGTAACCGCTAATATGTACCAAACGATAACCATCATCTTTGTTCTTTTTGAATTCGGCTGCATATTGCGTTCCTGTGAGTCCATGACGTGCGCGCAATCCGCTGGTACTTTCTTTATTCCAAATTGCAACATATAATGCTTTTTTTCCATCAGAATAGCCATCAACATGTATCAAACGATAGCCATTTTTTTGATTTTTTGTCACCTCATCTTGGTATTGTTGTGCTGTAAGATTATGACGTGCAATAAGTGTAGATGTGTTTCCTTTTTCCCATAAGGCAGCAAATTGTATTTTACCGTTTACATAATAGCCATCTACATAGGTTAGTTTGTACCCAGCTCTGTGAAATTTGGTGACTTCCGTTTGATATTGCGCTGACGAAAGTGCATGCCGCGCCGCATAATCATTTAGTGTTTTTACAGCAATTGGCTGTTTCTTATTGTTGGCTTTTTCGCCTTTTTTTGTTCCCGCAAAGGAGAAAGAAAATAGTAATATCATTCCCCATAATGCCAATTTTGTTTGTGTATTCATCATTTTGATTTTTAAAATTAATAACGATGCAAACCTAGTATTGACAATGGGTTCGAGTGTCCCGTATTGTTGAAACTAAAGGAATTGAGACTCAAATGGGTGTTTTTCCCGAAAGGCAGTAGGTGACATACCCGTATGTTTTTTGAAGGAATTGTAAAAAGTCGATTTTGAATTGAATCCCGCTTCTAATCCAATCGATAATACAGGATATTCTATAAACGCCGGATGCGATAGTTTGGATTGTACTTCTTTGATGCGGTAACTATTGATAAAATCTGAAAAGTTTTGTCCGCTTAGCGCATTGATAACTTGCGAAAGATAGTTGGCACTGATATTTATTTCTTCCGAAAGTGTGCTGAGTTTTATTTCAGGATTTCGATAGCGTTTTTCTTCTTCCATTAATGTGCAAAGTTCTTTATAATAGATATTGTCGTCTGAAATGCTCAATCCTTTTTTCTGTTGTAATTGAATCAACTTTTTTTCCATCAATTTTGCAACGAGTTGAAAGAGATATACATGATTTTCCGTGAAGAAATTCCGCTGAGAATGTTCCGAATCTAATACACCTTTTAGCTTTCCTTCTATATATATTGGAACTGCCAATTCGGACAAACGTGCTTTGTCGTCTATAATGTAGCGTTTGTCTTTGCGCGTGTCGCTAATGAGTTCGTAGTTTCCTGTTTGGGCAACACTTCCCACAATTCCCTGTCCAATAGAAATCTCTTTAGGTTTGAGAATTTCGAAGGCATTTTGTTTCTTATTTCCAAAAACAGCTTCTTGGTGTAGCGTTTGAGTTTTTTCATCCAGTAGATATAAGACACAATCTTCCAATTGCAATTTGGAAATACAATTCTCTATAATATCCCAAAGTACTTCTTTTGTTTTGTTGATTTCGAATAGAGATGTGGCAAAATAACTCAAGATAGCAATGACTTGCGATTGATTTTTCTGCAAAACGGCTACTGCCGAAGGTTCAAATAATTCTTCTAAACCCGAAAGGTTAAATACTTTTTCTTCTTCTACTTTTTCTTTTTGAATGTTCTGTAAATGCGCTATACTTTTCACATAAAACACATAGTAGCAAATTAAATATGCAATCCACAATGGGTAATAGGTGTCGTTTCCGCCAACATTGACATTGGTTTTGATGTATAAGAGCGTTAGCAGCCAAAAAACACTGAGTAGAATTAACGTTATGTATATATTTTTTAGCCATTTCGTTTTCCGCAGTACAAAGTGATACGATTCTTCGCCTAAGTCTTTTTCGTAGTTTTTGATGATGGTATAATTCCAAACACCAATGACAAACGTAAATAGCAAGGCTAGATTTTCATTCCATTCCATGCGAATGTTGCTAACCGTTTCTTTTGATAGAATAGCGTAATCGACAAAGACATTGATTTTCACGACAGTGTAAATAAGAAAGAACGCCGCAAACGGAATGAGCAGATAGTATTTGTATTTTTTGAAGAGTTTTTCTTTTTGAAGATACACACAGGTAAATGCCGTAAAAATGACTGGCGCGAGAAATTCAAACGGAACGACTAATAAGGCTAAGACTTTGTATTTTCGAGTAATGCCAATGTCAAACGAAATGTATTGCAGAATAGCAACTGCTGTAATGATGAGAAACCAATAGAAGTAACGTGTGGTTTTGTCCTGTATTTTTTTTGTGAATACGTGATAAAGCACCAACGTTACTAATCCGATTGCGCCAATAAATATCGTAGTGTTGTATAGATTCCAATGTAACATGTTAGGTAGGTTTTGTCTCCCTAAAGGTATCTAAAAGATGCTTCTATACACTTGATTTTCTCTTCGTTGGTTCGTTATCGTGTATCAATTGACGGTTTACTAATTTTTATGTGTACTGATAATCCGTGTCATAGTCCAAGTTCCATTATCGTTTTTCCAGATGGTCACGAATTTACTAGGAATTTGTTTCGCATTCGGTTCTTCGTTGTTAAAAAATTTGTGTTCGCCCATTTGTACCGCGCCATATCCTTGAATTGGATAAACTTCAATGGTGCCATCAATGAGAATTCGGGTAACTTTTCCGCAGATATTATTTTTCATCGCTTCCATAATTTGTGTTTTGGAAGTAGACAAACCGCCTTTGTCATGAAAGAACTCAATGTCTTCCGAAATGAGTTCATTTTGTGTTTTTAAATCGCAAGTATTATAGGCGTCAAAGAATTTTTTATCCAATTTTACAATGGTATTGTATAATTCCTGATCTACGGGAACGTAGGTTGCGTTGGCAATAACTCTTTGCTCCGACTTTGTGGCGCTGATGGATACACAAGAAATTGTAAAGATTCCGAAAGCGAGCAGGACTATTAATTTTGATTTCATTTAGTGGTATGTTTTTTTGATTGCTATGTAATAGACAACTGCTTTTGTGGAATGTTACACTTCAACGCTATTTTTACTATTTTCAAACGAAATACATATCTGTTTTTAAGTCAAACTACAACGTATCTATCATGGCTAAAATTCCTGAAATATCAACTTTTTGCTCTTTTGAAGCTTTGAATAATAATGTGGTACGTTCAATTTCCGCTTCGTTTTTATCATTACCATATATTAATAGTGCTAATTTTAAATTATACATATTAGCGTGTCCAACATGCAAGCGTATTGCTTTGTTAATTTCTACCAAGGCTTCTGTATACTTTTTTTCATCGGCTAATATGATGGCTTTCAAGTAGGGAATTCGATAATCTCGCAACCCTAATTCTTCACTTCTACGCAAGGATTCAAAAGGACTTACATCCGTTTTTTTTAATGCTTTATCAAATAATGATTTTCTTGAATAGATAGCTTTCGCGAGATGTAACTTTGGTTCCTCTGGATATAAGTGTAAGAGTTCTTCTAGTCGCTCGTAATTTTTATCAACTTTAAAACCAAGTCCTTGTTTTGGATCGCCAAATCCTGTAAGTAAATGTTCAATTTCTAATGATACGTTTTGATATTGTTGCGTGCTATAAATTTTTGATAGTAACATAAAATACTTCCCGTAAGTATACATTTCATAACATTCTCCGTAGGCGTTTTTGGGAATGAAATCAATTATTTTTTCTATAATTGATTTTGATCTTTCATAGTCGCCAAGTCCATCAAAATATACGGCAAGTTCGTATAGTTTTTCCAATCCTGATTGTAATGTAGAACTTATTGTATAGGAATGATTTTTTTGATAGTTGGCATCTTTTTTGAGCTCATTTTTGTAGAAATACAAATAATCTTTTGCAATGTTTTTCAGGTAGGTTGCCAAACGCACATTTTGAGACGTGATTTTGAGTAATTTTATTTTTTCAGTTTGAAAATAATAGCTTTTCCGTTGATTGAATTCCTGATATTTAGTAGGACGATTGCTGTTTTCTTCTGGCGTTATTAAATCAAGATATGATAAAGCTTTTTGATAATTTTCAAGCACTGGGTTTTCTCGTAAATTGTAATAATACGCAGCTATTGCTAAACATATTTCTCGCTTCATTTCCGCATTTGGAGATTGCGCTAAAGCAGCAAGGTAATCGTTTAAAGCTGCTTGCGGATATCCTGTTGCATAGTGATATTTTCCTCTTCTAAAGTAATAATCTGCCAAATAGATAAGTTTATTTTTAAACTGTATAGTAACTTTATTCGCAATTAAATAGTTTACATCTTCTAAAATATAATAGGGATATGCGATCGGTTCTTGCTGAAACTCATCAAATGTTTTTCCTCGTCTATACAAATCAATATAGAGGTCAAATGTTAAATTTAGTCGTTCCCAACGTAACGACATATTGTTTGGATCATTTTGTAATGCAGTTTCAAGTTGTTGCTTTTTAGCTACATGCGCTTCTAGGTTTAAGTTATCGCCAGGTTGCGCATTTAAAAATGAAATAAAGAATACTAATGGCAAATAGAAACGATTCATTGTGGATGTTTTAGTTCGTGTAGTCTGTATATTGAAGTAACAAACGATGAGTTTTCAACTTGTAAAATACACGAACAGATTCAATCTTAAAACTTAAAATGCGTGAATGCCCTTTTTGCGTTCGTAAACACTCTTTTTCAATGCGTGAACGCGTACACAGCTCCAACAGATTTGGAAAATATGAAAACCCTTAGGATGATTTTGATTTTTACAAAGATTAGCCTAGTTTTATCAACAGCTAAAGCTAGAAACATAAAATTAGGTTTAGTTAGGATAGAAATAAAAAAGTACGATACAATAGTCATACTCAATTACTGAAAGCACATACATTACTCAGAATAAAGCAATAAATGGCAGAAATATTTTTTACATCAGATCATCATTTTGGACATGAAAACATTATAAAGTTCTGCAATAGACCTTTTGAAAATGTTAAAGAAATGGATCAAACGTTAATTGAACGATGGAATGAAAAAATTAAAAAAAATGATATCGTATATCATTTAGGAGATTTTGGACTTACTTATAAAGAGCATTTGGAAACAATTCTTAAACAGTTGAACGGAAAAATACACCTCATTAGTGGAAATCATGAGAGTGCAGCGATACAAAATTCAAAATATTTTAAGTGGATAAAAGACTACCACGAATTGAAAGTTAAAGATCCTGATTGTAAAAATGGAGTTCAAAGAATAATATTATTTCATTATGCTATGAGAGTCTGGCGAGGTGACTCAAGAGGAACATGGCATTTATATGGTCATAGTCACGGAAACTTGCCTGATAAGGAAGACAGACTAGCATTTGATATTGGTGTTGATAGTCATAATTTTTACCCGTTATCGTATGATGAAGTGAAGGCCATTATGAACCAAAAAACATGGGTTCCTCCTTTTGGAAAAAGAGAAATAGAATAACTCAAATACTTTAGGATGGCATTGCAAAAACGATAGTTAATGTTTGTTCATTTATTCCACCACCAACGTTGTAGAATCTTTTGCGCCATTTAAAGAAATTTCAATTGTGTACGTTCCTTTTGGTAAGTAATAGACACCGTTTTTCTTTTCAGGAATTTCTACATCATCCACCATTCCAACGTATTTTTTTCGTCCTTTTGGCGTGATGCTTAAATCATAAGTCCATGAGTTGAATCCCGCGTCAGCGTTTACTTCGTAGGTAATCAATTCAATTTTATCATTTACAGAAACTTTTACTTCGTAAATGCCTGGTTTTTTTACATGAAAATAAATCTCTTTTTTAGGCACATTTGGCTCCAACCATTTGCTCCACGTAGTTCCCCAAGAAGAACGATATCTCACATTATCAGTAGCAAATACATGAATGTCTTTGTTTTTAATAGTTTCATCTACTTGTTGTAAAACCTCAATATTTGCTTTGTAAATAGAACGTCCATGTGTTCCTAATAGTAACTCTTTTGCTTGTTTTTGCACCACAATATCATGAACCGCCACATTTGGCAATCCGTTTTGGAAAGGCTGCCACGATGTTCCCATGTCTAATGAAGCATACGCGCCATTGTCCGTTCCTAAATATAATACATTTTCATTTTCAGGATCTTCTTTGATTACATTTACGGGTGACGCTGGAATGGAGTTTCCAATGTTTTTCCACGTTTGCCCGTAATTATCTGACATGTATACATAGCTTGTAAAATCGTCCCAACGATAGCCGTTTAAGGTTACATACACACGTTCTTTTTTGTGAGCCGAAGCAATCACGCGTGTCACCCACAAATCTTTTGGCAATCCACTTGAAATATTTTGCCAATCGCCACCGCCATTTTTCGTCACGTGAATTAATCCGTCATCACTTCCCACATACAATAATCCAAATTGAAATGGCGATTCTGAAATACTTGTTAGCGTCCCATAAGCTACATTTCCTTTTTTTCCACCTTGCGTTAAATCGTCAGAAATCGTTGTCCAATCGTCTCCTTTATTTAAAGATCGGTGTAATTTGTTTCCTCCTAAATATAAAATATCTTGATTGTGAACCGATAAGTGAATTGGCGTTTGCCAGTTGAATCGATATGGTGACTCGCCCAATTCATGTTTAGGTTGAATGTATTGTCTGGAACCACTTTCACGGTCAATTCTAAAGTAATTTCCAAACTGATATCCTGTGTACACAATATTCGGGTTGCGTTTGTCTACTTGCACTTGCATACCGTCGCCACCCATAATTCGCTTGTATGGATATTCGCCTTCTTCATGCCATTTTACAGAAGCTTTGTAATATCCTGAGCCAACCCAAACACCATTGTCTTGCAGTCCGCCATATACATTGTAAGGCGTTTGCTCATCTGCGTAAATAGCGTAAAATTGTCCTACAGCTGGCGTGTTGCATTTAATCCAATTGTCGCCATTGTCATACGAAATATTCACACCACCATCATTTCCATTGATTAAATGGTTGGGATTGTTTGGGTTTATCCAAAGCGAATGATGATCTACGTGTACGTTTTCTCCATTGATCGATTTGAAGGTTTGTCCACCATCTTGCGAGCGTAAAATTGGCACACCTGCAATGTATATATGATTTTGATTTTTTGGACTTACGCGAATCATCCCGAAGTAATATCCATAAGAATATACTACATCATCTAAATAGCCTTCGTGTGTTTTTTTCCACGATTTTCCGCCGTTGGTAGTTTTGAAAACTTGTGCGCCAATGACAGGCGTATCAAACAAAAGCGAGTTGGCATCTTCTAAATATTTTGCCAAATCAATAGGTTTGATGGAACCACTTCTGACCAATTGTTTTACATTTTCGGCTCGGTATTTTTCTTGAAATCCGTTTATTTTTAAATACCTATTGATTTCTCTATCTTTTAAACTCAAAAATTTCTCCGACGACATTGTTTTGAAATCATCTTTGGTCAATGTTTTGGAATCGCTATCTTTTTTCTTTTCGTCTTCTCTTCTGAATTGACTATCATGAAACGCATATACAGTATCTTCATCGTAAACTGCCAATCCGATACGTCCAACTCCATCACCTGTTGGAAATCCTGATTTTTCATTTATTTTTTCCCACGTTTGTCCTGCATCTGTACTTTTGTAAATGGCTGAATTGATGCCGTTTCCGACAAAATTCCACGCTTTCCGATCGCGTTCCCATGAAGCTGCATATTGTATATTGAAATTGTTTGGCGCAACGGCTAAATCTACAATTCCTGTATCGTTATTGATGAATAATGTTTTGTTCCACGTTTTCCCGCCATCGGTTGTTTTGTAAATGCCGCGTTCTGCATTTGGCGAATATAAATGTCCTAAAACGGCGATGACAACTTCGTTACCATTGTTTGGATTGATGACAATTCTACTAATATGATGCGAATCGAGTAAACCTACATTTTCCCAGTTTTTACCATTATCCGTACTTTTTAAAATACCAATTCCTGCATACGAAGAACGCGAAGAGTTGTTTTCTCCAGTTCCAACCCAAATGGTTTTTGAATTCCAATCTACGGCAATGTCACCAATGTTTTGTGTTGGCGAACTGTCTAAAACGGGTTCAAACGTAGTTCCGTTATTTTTTGTGTACCACAATCCACCAGAAGCGTAGGCAACGTAAAATTCGGTTGTATTATTTGGATTTACATCCAAATCGACCACACGACCACTCATTATTGTAGGACCAATATTGGTAAATTCGATGTTTTTTACGGTTGAATTTTGCGTGAGTGTTGCTTTCTGATTTAATGCTTCTTGCACGGTTGCTGCCGAAGTAGGATTGGTTTGTGCAACGCTACATTGCAAGAAAAATAGAGAAAGTACAAAGAGTAGGATATTAGATTTCATGGTTGATTTTGGTTTAATGTTGGAAATTACTGAATGTTGCAAACTTGGCAAAATTTTGGATGGTTTTTTTAGACTTTATTAGACTTACTTAGACTTGTTAGATTTGTTAGATTATTAGAAACGTCATTGCGAATGAGAGAGAAGCAATCTCTTTGCGATGACAAAAACTGCCACGAATACTTTTTAGACTTTATTAGACTTCTTAGATTTGTTAGATTTTTAGAAACGTCATTACGAATGAGAGTGAAGCACTTGTTCTGAGTTTCGTCGAAGTAATCTCACGATCATTCACAAATACTTTTTTGCCCTTAAGAATTTTTAGTACATTTAGAGGTAACAATTAAAATTTAACATCATGGCATTACTTTATATATTATTAGTTGGAGCGGTTGCAGGTTGGATAGCTGGATTCCTAATGAAAGGCGGCGGCTTTGGAATTATAGGGAACATCATTATAGGTATTATAGGTAGTTTTGTAGGGAATTGGGTTTTGGGAGTTTTAGAAGTTAGTATTGGCAGTGGAGTTATAGGCGATATCGCTACGGGTGCTATTGGCGCAGTCCTTATTTTGTTTGTAGTCGGATTGCTTAAAAGGTAAGTTGACTACTTCTTAAAAATATAAAATTATTCCTTGATGAATGTGTCTACCGCTAGTTTTGAATTGTATTTAAAAACCATCATTCAAGATGAAACTTTAAACGCTGAAGTTCCCAAGATTTTAGAAACGTTTCAACCTTTACATTTAAAAAAGAATACACTTTTTGTGGAAGAAGGTACGATTTGCACCTATTTCTGTTTTATTGAAAGCGGTATTTTACAACACAATATTCTGGTAGAAGGCGAAGAAAAAACAACCTATCTCGCTTTGAAAAATTCCGCCACAGCGGCATTGAAAAGTTTTCGATTTCAAATTCCATCACGGAAAAACATCAAAGCAATTAGCGATTGTGAGTTGTTTGTGATTGATCAAAAAAACTTCCAAAAATTACTTTCAACCAATAAAGCATTTCATCGGTTTTATTACAATTTAATTGAAAACCAAATTTATTATATTGACGATTATCGCATTGATTTACTGACCTTAACACCTGAAGAACGCTATAAAAAACTCCTTGCGAACGAACCAAAGTTATTAAAGGAAGTTCCGCTGCATTATTTGGCTTCTTTTTTAGGAATTTCTACGCGACATATTAGTCGGATTCGAAAGCATGTGGGTTAACGAGTTGTGCACTTCGACTCCGCTCAGTGTGAAAGTAAAAAAATCAAATTGGCTCATCTTCAAATTATCAAATTGATTCATTAAAAAATTCCGCCATTTGGCTACTTGATTGTTTTTTTGTTTGATTATTTTTGAGGAAACTCAATTTAAAATTATACAGATGAAATACCAACCGATAGATCGCAACTTGTTTAGTAAGAATAGAAAGAATTTTATGGCGCAGATGAAACCGAGTAGTTTAGCGGTGTTTAATTCGAATGATATTTACCCAATTAGTGCCGATAGCACGATGCCTTTTGAGCAACACAGAGATATTTTTTATCTCAGCGGCGTAGATCAAGAAGAAAGTATTTTAGTACTATTTCCTGATTGTCCAAAAGAGAAACACCGCGAGATTTTATTCTTGAAAGAAACCAACGAGCATATTGCCGTTTGGGAAGGAGAAAAATTAACGAAAGAAGCTGCGCTAAAAACTTCAGGAATTAAAACGGTGTATTGGTTGCAAGATTTAGAGAAAATCATGTTTGAAATTATGACGCAATGCGATACGGTCTATATCAATACCAACGAACATTATCGTGCCAATGTAGAGACGGAAACACGCGAAGATCGTTTTACAAAGTGGTTAAAAAATAAATATCCAGCGCATAGTGTTGCGAAAAGCAATCCGATTTTACAACGATTACGCGCTGTAAAAGATCCTATTGAATTGGATTTGATCCAAAAAGCGTGCACTATTACCGAGAAAGGATTTCGTAGAATTTTAAATTTCGTCAAACCTGGCGTTTTTGAGTATGAAATTGAAGCTGAGTTTATTCACGAATTTTTACGAAATCGCTCCAAAGGTTTTGCGTACACACCAATTATAGCTTCTGGAAATAACGCAAATGTGTTGCATTATATTGAGAACAATCAAGAATGTAAAGCAGGCGAATTGATTTTGCTCGATGTTGGAGCTGAATATGGCAATTATAAAAGTGATATGAGTCGTACGATTCCAGTTTCGGGAACGTTTACACCACGACAAAAAGAAGTCTATAACGCAGTCAATCGTGTGAAAAATGAAGCGACTAAAATGTTGGTTCCAGGAACCGATTGGGCAGATTATCACATTGAAGTTGGAAAGTTGATGACTTCTGAATTGTTAGGATTAAAATTACTTGACAAAGCAGATGTTCAAAACGAAGATCCAGATTGGCCAGCGTATAAAAAGTATTTCATGCACGGAACTTCACACCACATGGGACTCGACACGCATGATTACGGAATTTTAACCGAACCCATGAAAGCAAATATGGTATTTACCGTAGAACCAGGAATTTACATTCCGGCAGAAGGTTTTGGTATTCGACTAGAAGATGATGTCGTGATTCAAGAAAGTGGCGAACCGTTTAATTTGATGCGTAACATTCCTATTGAAGCAGATGAGATTGAGCAGTTGATGAACAAGTAGTTGTTAACTATTAGCTTCTAGCCTTTAGCTGTTGGCTTTTTGCTTATACATGTAAACCGTCAGTTCGAGTAGTTTTATTCAGAATGAAATGAAGATAAAATGTACTTCGATAAACTCAGTAGCACTATCGAGAACTACTTTTTTAGCTAAAAATAATGTGTGTGTTGCCTATTACTCGTTTTAATTTATGAAAGAAAAGAAAATACAATACACTACCGATGATATTCAAGCATTAGAAGGACAAGCACATGTGCGCATGCGTCCTCAAATGTATTTTGAGAAAGTTTATGCGGAAAAATCGTTGGATAGACTTCCGCTAGAAATTGCTTGTCATGCTTTTGATGAAGTGATGGACAAAAACTGTAGTTATATAAAAATTACGTTATTTTCAGATTATTTCTCATTGGAATATGATGCAGGAATGTCTCTAAAAGCTGTGCATCGAAATGATACGATGACACATGCTGAGATGATTATGACTACCATAACTGCATGTAGAAATTACAAAAAGCACTTGTCCGTCGGCGATGAATTTTGCGAATTGGGAATTACGGCTATTAATGCCGCTTCTGAATGGTGTAAACTACTCACCTATTCAAATGGTCAAAAAGGTGAATTTCTCTTTAAAGAAGGAAAAACAGAAACGCGCGCTATCACGAAAAGTGATGAAAACAAAAATTACACAAAACTCACGGTAAAACCTGATGCGACCATTTTTCCAAACTTAAAAATCAATTCAAAAACATTGCAACAAAAGATTGATGTTGTAAGCGAGAAACTTGACGGATTTGACATTCAACTTCATATCGAAAGTTCAAAATGACGGATCAAAGAATTACACTTTCTTAGGCAACTGAATTTGTGGCATGGGTTCGCACAAAGTTTTCTCTACGATTTTAGTTCGCATGAGTTTCTTATCGTTAAAATGTCTGGAAATATTCTGAATGATTTCGGTGTAATTGTCATAATCTCCATTTTTATAATAAAACACTTTGATAGAACGACAATTTTCATGTTCAAAAATAGTATTCAGCAACGTTCTGTCGGACAAACCACAGGAATGTCCCATGATAATGACTTGAAACTTCTCAGAATTGATATAACGTAAAACATCTTTATAGTTAGAATTTTGCACATATTGAAACGATTTAAAATACCTTAGATATTCATTATCGTCCATATCTTCAATTAATTTGTAATCATCATCCATTTCGTCTCCGAAACCGAAGACGATATTTTCATTCAAAAGTAGTTCTCCGTGAATGTGGTTTATATGCGCAAGCTGTTTTTCTGCAAGTAAAAGAAACCTACAATAATTAACAAAAGTCTGTGTATAATTGAAATTTATAATATAACTATTAAGCTTAACTTTTTTCTGTTTTTCAGATTCAAATGGCTCTAAATCAAACATAAACTTTTCATCATCACGATCTGAAAACTCACTTGCTAACTTTAACTTCTCTTGGTTATTCTCTTTCCCTTTGAAACGTCTTAATATATCAAAAGGTTTAGGATGATCTTTTTCATTAATTGCGTTAAAATCATATGCTTCAACGACATTTTTTTGCAAATATCTTTCAAGCAATTGCTTTACTTGCTCAAACTCTTTGTGAAGTTTTAAAACTTTTTCTCTCTTTTGACGAACTTCAAGCTTTTCATCTTTACAAATATTTTTTAATGCCTGATAATACTCGTTTTCTACATCAACCCAATTTTCAATGGATTGCGTTTCGTTTAACTCTCTAAAGAAATAGTTATTGAACCTGAATAATTCAAATGTTTCAAGATGACCACTATACCTATTCTTATCTTTTATTGAATAACCTACAAAATCAGCCCTCTTATATTTCCCCATGTAATAGGTTATTTTACTAACAAAATCTTTATAGTCAAAAATTCTATCTTCTAGAAAGTGCTGGTATTCTGAATTTAAATGAACTAATTCTTTCACCAATTCATCATGCTGATTCTCCTTCAAATCACGCCAAAAAGCATCCATAAAGTTGTTGTATGAAGTTGGCAATCCGTGTGTCAAGTCAAATCCGTTTCCTGCAATGATTAGTTTGTTCATGCTTGCTTATTTTTCTGAACTAAAACAATCGCTACAAACGTCAAAACCGCAGGCAATACCCAAGAAAAATCATGTGTTCCAAACGGCATGAATTCACGGAAAGCAACTAATAAATGATGTGTTGGAAAGAAAAAAGCTAGCGCATCTAACAAGCCAAAAATGAACGTGCTAAAAACAACCGTTCTAAATACCAATGGTGTTCCGTATTTTTCAGGCACAATGTTTAAAAAGATCAACACAATTGTAATGGGATAAATGAATTTCAACACTGGAACCGCAATGAGATATATATAATGAAAGCCCAATTGTCCCACAATAATTCCGATCAAGCACGCAATAATTGCCGTAAGTACATACGCTTTTTGTGAACCTTTAAAAAGTTCTTTGAAGTAATCCGAAACACCTGTCGTGATTCCGACAGCCGTTGTAAAACAAGCCAACGCGACCAACACGCTCAGAAAAGCAGTTCCAATATTTCCTAAAGTTGCCAAACTAATGCCGCGTAATAAAGTGGCGCGTTTCATATCGCTACTCAAACTCATGTCTATTTGAATTTCATTGCTAAAATGTGAACCCATCACAATCAAACCCGCATAAATGGCAAACAGTCCAAAACCCGCAATCCAACCCGATTTGGCAATAAGTTTTTTCTTTTCTTCAAAGGAATGAAAACCTTTTAAATTCAACGAAATAATCACAACGCCACCAATGACAACTGCGCCAATTGCATCAAATGTTTGATAACCTTCTAATAATCCGTTAAATAAAGGTGTGGTAAAAAGGGAAGGTTTTAAGGCTTGGTATGGCATAAAAAGTCCCAAACTGATAATAACCAGAAGAATCGACACAATTAATGGCGTTAAGAATTTTCCAAGTAAATCGAGAATTTTAGAACGATTTAACGCAAATACCAAAACGAGCGCAAAATAAATACTACTTGTTAGTAAAGCACTCGTTCCAAAGTTGGGAAAAATAGAAATTTCATGGGTAGCGGCGGCAGTTCGTGGTGCTGGAATTGAGATGGCAATGGCATAGATTATCAAGCAATACAAGGTGCTAAATAACGGAGAAACTTTTTTTCCGAAATCAAAAATTGAGCCTTGTAATCGCGCATGCGCTAAAATTCCAAATATCGGAATCACAACCGCTGTAATCATAAATCCGAGCGCAACCCAAAACCATTGATCGGTCGCTTGATAGCCTAATAATGGTGGCAATAATAAGTTTCCCGCGCCGAAAAACATAGAGAATAAGGCAAAAGCGGTAACTAAGAGTTCTTTATTTTTTGACATGTATTGTTTTTTTAATTCCAGCAATGAGCAAACTTATGATAACATATAAAATACCGAAAGCTAAGTTGATAAATTTAATCAAAGCTGTCGTAAATGCGAGTGTTGACCAATGCGATTTATAGTCGCCATAAAATAATTGTAGAAGCGCAAAATTTTCAACCATATCTAAAAACGCTGCAAAAACGACCATTCTAATCAGAACAGTTCCCAATCGATAGCCTAAATTTTCAGGCTGTTTCCAAATGATTCTTCTCGTCCGATGAATGACCAAACATACTAAAAACGAATACGTAATGATAAAAATATAATCGAACCATAAACTCCATTCTGCGGAAAATAATGCGCCTTCGGTGGCTTGCCAAGAAGTTAAGATATTGATGGAATTATCGAGTGTTTTTGCCAATTCAAAGGAAATAATTCCGAGCGGAGCCACTTCATTTTTGAGTAAAACATCAAAATGTACCATGCAACTTCCTGCTAAGAGAAACATTAAAACAGCTAAGAATACTAGTTTCTTTTCGGAAGTATTGGAAAGTTTTTCAAAAGGCGACGTAAACATTTTTGATTTTGGTTTTATAGCTAAACGTGTGTACACTTTTAGGATGCAAGCAAAAATTAGAATTTTTTAGCAAATAAAAAAAGTTTACACAAGTTCACTAATGAAAGATACATATTTTTGCATAATGCAACAGTTTGTCACCTATAAAAATATAGAAATTGCCTACACGGTTTCCGGACAAGGAAATGCGTTGGTATTGGTACATGGTTTTTTGGAAACGAGTACGATGTGGAAACCATATATAGAAGTATTTTCTAAAACGCACAAAGTCATCACGATAGATTTGTTAGGTCACGGAAAAACAGGCTGTTTGGGATACATTCACACGATGGAAGAAATGGCGGAAACTGTTTTTGCCGTGTTAACAGCATTGCGTTTGCGTAAAATTCATTTAGCAGGGCATTCCATGGGTGGCTATGTGGCGTTGGCTTTCGCCGAAATGTACCCAGATTATGTAAAAGGTCTATGCTTGATAAATTCCACTGCAAGAGCCGATAGCGCAGAACGAAAATTAAATCGTGATCGTGCGATTAAGGCAGTAAAACATAATCATACACAATTTATTCGTTTGGCAATTTCAAATTTATTTCGACCAAAAAATCGTAAAATCTTTGCAGAAACCATCAAGGAAGTTAAAAAAGAAGCATTGACAATTTCATTGCAAGGAATTGTAGCTGCGTTAGAAGGCATGAAAATACGAGAAGATCGGGAAGTTTTGCTACACTTTTCTCCGTACAAAAAAATGATGATTATTGGCAAACGCGATCCTATTTTGGAATATGAAATAGTAATCGATCAAATAAAAAATTCAGCCGTTGAGGTTCGTATTTTTCCCGACGGACACATGAGTCATATCGAAAATAAAGACGAATTGATGCTTTCATTACATGATTTTGTCAAAAATTAAGCTGTAAAAATTGAAAATTACCTCAAAAAAAGCGAGCTGTTTTTTTAAGATAATTCAATAGTAAGAAAAAACATTTTTACTATTAAGGAATTTAAATTTACTCACGAAAGAATTCATTCTGAATTTCATCATTAAACTTTAAAAGAAATGTATTTCGTCTAAAAAAACAAACTTTTCATCGGATAAACAATTTCGATTTTGTATATTCGAAATGCCAAAAAAAATCATACTAACCTACTTACCGCCATGGACATTATGCCTATCAAAACTACCTTTTCTATTGGAAAAATTTACTGCAATATTTTCGGACATCGTTATCGCGTTACCAAACAAATTACTTCTCATGTAAATGAATACCAATGTATGTTGTGTAATTGTGAAGCAACCAATGATGATAAGGGTAGAATTACTTCATTGACACCTCAACTGAAAGATATCAACGAAACCTTAACTTCTTTTCATAAAAAGAAAAATCACGCTTATTAATAATTCTGAATTATTCCTGTTCATCCATTGCATCCCAACCTTGTGCTTTTAGTGGAATTTTTGTGTTGGCTCTTGTAATTAGATGCATTCCTTCGCGTGCTTCGGTAATATGACCAATAATTGAAAAATTAGGATTTGCTTTAATTTTTGGAAAATCTTCTTGTTTTACGGTAAAAAGTAACTCGTAATCTTCGCCGCCGCTTAAAGCTACCATCGTGCTGTCAATATTAAATTCTTCACAGGTAGAAATTACTTGCGGATCTAACGGAATTTTATCTTCATATAAATTACAACCAACTTCCGATTGTTTACACAAATGCATAATTTCGGACGATAAGCCATCGCTGATGTCAATCATGGACGTAGGTTTCACTTCTAAATCCTGCAATAATTTTGAAATATCTTTTCGGGCTTCTGGCTTTAATTGACGTTCAATAATATAGCTGTACATATCCAAATCAGGCTGATTGTTCGGATTGACTTCAAAGACTGCTTTTTCACGCTGCAAGACTTTTAATCCTAAAAATGCGCCACCAATATCGCCTGTTACCACTAACAAATCGTTCACTTTCGCACCATTTCTGTATGTGATATTTTCTTCATCTACTTCACCAATCGCAGTCACGCTGATTAACAATCCTTTCGTAGAAGAAGTGGTATCGCCACCAACCACATCCACCTTGTAAATGTCAGCAGCCATTTGAATTCCTGCGTATAATTCTTCCAACGCTTCTAATGGAAATCGATTAGAAACAGCAATAGAAACTGTTACTTGTGTCGCCGTTGCATTCATCGCATAAATATCAGAAAGATTGACTACAATAGCTTTGTAACCTAAGTGTTTTAGGGGCATATAACTTAAATCGAAATGTACACCTTCTATCAATAAATCGGTGGAAACTACTGCTTTTTTTGATTTAAAATCGAGTACTGCCGCATCATCTCCAATTCCTTTTAGGGTAGAACTTTGCGTAATCTTTAGATTGGCTGTCAAATGATCGATCAATCCGAATTCTCCCAAACTCGCTAAAGTGGTTCGCTGTTCTCCTTTGTCTTTTAACATGTTGCAGTAGTATTTATGAAGTTAAAATTGTATTTTGGTCTTAGCTTTTAAAGCCTCGACGCATAAAAACGCAAAATTAGCCAAAAAAATGACACGTATTGCACGAAACCTTCACTTTATCTTAGCGCACTTTTTCGTTTGTATGACTAATTCAGCAAAAACTATTTTCCAATCAAACTCACAAATTGCATCTTGAAAATGAAAAAATACATACCCATTATTACCACCATATTTGTCGCTATATTACTTAGCGCATGCGCGAATGATGACGATTCACCAACACCAATCATAGCTGTAGAAGTTCCGAATTCCGTTGCTTTTCCAGATGCTATCATTTGTGAAAATGGTTTTGCAGGACCCTATCCGTGTAGTGGATACGATTTAATGAGCGCAATGCCACTTACTACTTTTGGAGCAACTCAAGCCAATGATTCTTGGGGCTGGACAGATCCGCAAACAGGAAAAGAATATGCACTGCTTGGAACAAGAGAAAATACTTCATTTGTAGATATTACCGATCCGACAAATCCTATTTACTTAGGGAATTTACCAACACAAACCGCAGCAAGTTCATGGCGAGATGTAAAAGTCTACAATAATCATGCGTTTGTGGTAAGCGAAGCGCCAGGACATGGAATGCAAGTTTTTGATTTGACACGTTTGCGAACAGTCGCAAATCCGCCAGAAACATTTACTACGGACGCATGGTATGATGGTTTTGGAAGTGCGCATAATATTGTCATCAATGAAACAAGCGGTTTTGCGTACGCCGTTGGCGCAATGACCTTAGATGATTCTACGTTTTCTTTTAGTGGCGGTCCACATTTTGTAAACATTCAGAATCCTACAAATCCTGTAGCGGCTGGCGGTTATTCGAATGACGCATATTCACATGACGCACAAGTAGTTACCTATAACGGACCAGACACAGAGCATGTTGGAAAAGAACTCTTAATTGGAAGCAATACCAACGAAGTGGTCATCATTGATATTTCTGATAAAAACAATCCAATTCAACTATCCACTATTGCGTATACAGATATTGGCTATACACATCAAGGTTGGTTTACAGATGACCAGCGTTACTTTATAGTTGGCGACGAATTAGATGAATTAAATTTCGGATTCAACTCACGAAGTGTCGTTTTTGATTTCTCAGATTTAGATAATCCTTCTATAAAAATGACCTACACAGGCCCAACAACCGCTATTGATCACAATGGTTACATAAAAGGAAATACTTTTTTCTTAGCAAATTATACCGCAGGCGTTCGTATGTTAGACATTTCAAATATTGATGGAAATCAACTTCAGGAAACAGGTTTTTTTGATACATTTCCAACAAACAATGATGCCGTTTTTAGTGGTGCTTGGAACATATATCCATATTTTGAAAGCGGAAATATTATCATTAGCGACATCAATTCAGGATTATTTATCATTCGAAAAAATAACGAGTAATTCATGGTAAAAAATCACACATACTTTAAAATTAGCATCGTATTCATTCTTCTTTTTCTTGCGAGTTGTTCTTCAGATGACAATCCTTCTGGAGAAACTCCAACAACCACACCAACTGGTTTTCAAGGCGAAATAGAATGGCTAAAAACGCTTGGCGGTTCGCAAGAAGATACAGCACAAGATATTGCCAAGACTTCCGATGGTGGTTATGCCATTGTTGGCTTTACGACAAGTATCAATGGTGATATTACCGATCATGCTTCCGAACAAAATGATTATTGGGTTGCACGTTTAGATACAGACGGAAATCTACTTTGGAACAAAACCTACGGCGGAACTTCGGACGATCGGGGAGAAGCTATTAAAGCCACTACTGATGGCGGATTTGTCATTACAGGGTATAGCAGAAGTAGCGACGAAGATGTAACCACAAACAACGGATTTTACGATCAATGGATTGTAAAGTTGGACGCAAGCGGAAATATTCAATGGGAAAAAAGTTTGGGTTTCTCAGGAAGCGATCAAGCGTATGACATTATACAAACGAGCGACGGCGGTTATTTTACCACAGGATTTTTAGACATTACCGCTTCTGGCGGACAAGGAAGTTTTGGAAGATCAACAACTACAAATGGAAGTTTTGGAAATCCAGAACATGGCGTTGGCGAATATTGGTGTCATAAACTAGACGCAAATGGAACAATTATATGGAGTCGCTATTTTGGCGGTACAAATAACGATCGATCATACAGTGCTTTAGAAACAAACGACAACAATTTTATTCTTGCAGGTTCCTCAGAAAGTACGGATTTTGATATTACAAATAGCAAAGGAAGTTATGATTTTTGGGTGGTAAAACTCAGCAATACAGGCGATCTCATTTGGCAACAATCGTATGGCGGCACAGGCATTGAAATTGGTTATGACATTGCTAAAACTTCCGACGGAAATTATATCGTAGTTGGCGACACAAGAAGTGCTGACGGCGATGTTACCAACTTAAAAGGTTCTGCTGATTTTTGGGTGATTAAAGTTAATGACACAAATGGTTCGCTTATTTGGGAACGCACGTATGGCGGAAGTGATTTTGAATCGGCAAGAGCCATCACGCCACTACAAAATGGTGGATTCGCTATTGCGGGAAGTGCGCAAAGTACGAATGCAGATGTCAATTCAAATTATGGTCAAAATGATGTTTGGGTTATTAAAATTGATGACGCTGGAACTCTACTTTGGGAGAAGAACTTTGGCGGTTCTCAACTTGATATTGCTTACGGAATTGTAGAAACCAACGATGAAAAACTCGTCGTAGCTGGAAATACACAAAGTACTAATGTTGATATAAATATCAACAAAGGAGTTAAAGACGCGTTGATTATCAAAATAAAATAACAATGAAAACAATACAATATATATTCTTTATGTGTCTATCAATACTACTATTATCGTGTAGTAGCGATGATAATTCTTCCGAAGTTGTGGTTAAAACTTCAAATGTGCTTGTCACCTTTGACAATCGTATTTCAGCAAATCAAGATCTAAGCTTGGGTAGTAGTATTTTCATCACGCAAAGTGGAGAAACCATTACCACAAATACCTTAAAATATATCGTTTCAAACATTCAATTGGTGAAAGATGATGGAACGGTTTTTTCGTATCCGCAAGAAGATTCATATTTCATCATTAACGAACAAAATCAAAGTAGTTTGCAATTGAATTTAACAGAAATTCCTGTTGGAAATTATACGCAAATCAAGTTTGGTATTGGAGTTGACCCATCAAAATATCCCATAGAAAGTGGCGCATTAAACTTCATTCCACAAGCACAAGAAGAAAATATGATTTGGAATTGGGCAGCAGGCTATATTTTCATCAAATTTGAAGGAACATTCATTCCGCAAAACAGCATGCAAAGTGACACATTTACAATTCATGTGGGAAGTCACGGAGCTAATTTAGACAATTATAAAACGGTCACACTTCCGTTGCAAAATTCTGTCAACGTCTCAACAGGAAACTCAGCCAACATACAAATTACCAGTTATATTGCTAATATTTTAGATGCGACACATCAAATTACATTGGAAAATACGAGTGATATTCAAGTAGATCCTGTAAACGCACCAAAAATTGCTACAAATTTAGAAAGTGTATTTAACGCACAATAAATACTACATCTTGTAGTACACAAAGTGTAACATAATCCTTATTTTTAAGGAAACTAACTGTTTCCTTTGTGAAAAAAATCATTCTAACTATTCTTTGTGTTTTGAGTTCTTTAGCAGTTCAAGCACAATATTGGACAACGCAACATTTTAATGTAGAAAATGGATTGCCCGACAATTATGTGTTTGCTTTTGAAAAATTTCAAGAAGAAATTTACGTGGCAACCGATGGCGGTTTGGTTACGTTTGACGGACTCAATTTTAAAATCAGTAATAAAAAAGAAATTCGGTATCCGGTTTCATTACTCAACGCCAAAGACAGCATTTTATACATTGGATCATGGCTCGATGGAATTATCGCTAAAAAAGAACAGGAACTCAAAAATGTATATCCTTTCCGCATCAACAGGATTCTAAAATACAAAGATAAAAGTCTGATTTACAACGTGTATCAACGACTTGCTTTTTTAACACTTAATGAACGTCAGCAAATTGATACTTTAATTGAACTTGATAGTATCAACGTCGATAGACGACTTGCTATTGACAATTCTGCAATTTACATAAGTCAGGATAAAACGATCTCAGAATACAACTGGAAAGGCAAAAAAGAACGTGAATTCGATCACGGATTGACTTCAAATGTAGAAGCAATTAATAGTATTGATGGATTAATTTTTTACAGCGACAATGAAGGCAATTTATCTTGGTCGCCAAAGCTCAATCCTACGCAAAAAACAACACATCATTTTGAAAAGCCGTATAAAATACAATGTATCAAACCGTACAAAAAACAACAAATTTTAGCACAGTTTAATCTTCGTGCAGAACGCAACAGCATTTACCTCATCACGTTTGATGAAACCTATTCAAAAATCGTCAATATGGAAGCCATTTTAACTATAAAAAATGGTATTAGTGATATTTTTGTCGATCAAGAAACAATTTATATTGCGGTGTACGGCGACGGATTTTACAAACTATTTCCTTCAATCATTAAGTCTTATCACAAAACAGCATATCAAATTCCTGTTCCAAAATTTAGCTATGAAAATAATGCCGGAAACATGGTTTTTGCCACCGAAAATGTGTCTTATACACTTCAAGAAAAAGATACATTTTCCCAACAAAAAAATCCGTTTCGACTCAATACAATTTTTCAATTTGACGATAAACGTTATTTTTCTTCTCATGAAAATTTATATGATGCTTCTTTTAAAAAAATAGCTAGTTCCAGAGTAGATAAGCTATTGTATGCTAAAGCGAAAGACACTTTGTTTTATTCCAAATACTGGCTAAGTCGTTATCACAATGGCGACCGTATAGATATTTATTGTATTGAATATAATCCAAAAGATAAAAAAATAAATACGGGCATTTTGTTTAACAACAACGTGTATGTAGGAACGCAAAATGGCATTCGGAAATTTTTTAAAAATGAGGTAAATGTTTGGGAACCTACGAAAGATTCTGTCTTACAAAAAAACTTTCAAAAACGGGTGATTCGTTCTTTAGCAACCCATAAAAATCAACTCTTAATCACCACTTTGTATGAAGCTTACACCTTTGACGGCACCAATATTTCCCCTTTACTTTTTACGGAAGAAGACATTTATATCAATGCCACTTTCGTAGATTCAAAAAATCGAATTTACTTTGGGACGAACAAAGGTTTTTGGATATTGACAGATGATTTTCAATATCATTTTAACACCAAAAACGGCACCAATTCGGATAATATCTATTCTTTCTATCAAGATCGAAAAGGAATTATTTGGATCATTTCAGGAAATGGAATTATGGAGTTCAATCCGGCATTGCTTACTATTACATTGCCGCCAAAAATTGAAATTGATCAAAAAAATATTCAAAACGATCACGCTTTACTTCACTTTAAAAGTAGCACTCGCTATTTTCCAGAAGCTGTCCTTTTTGAATATAAAATAAATAATGCCAATTGGAAAAAACTTCAGCATCAACAACTGGAAATGAGCAACTTAAAACCAGGCGATTACACTATTGCGTTTCGTGGAAAACAAATCAATAGTGAATGGTCTGATCCTGAAATATTTCAATTTAACATATCGCCCAAATGGTATCAAATTACGGTAATTAAAATCTTTATTTTCGGACTCATTACGATGTTATTATTAGGATTTTTGTGGTTTCGCTTACGCGTGATAAAACGCAGAAATGAAAACTTATCCAATGAAATCAACAAGCGAATCTTTCTAGAACACAAAGTTGAAAACTTACGGGAAGAAATTGCTCGCGACTTTCACGATGAAATCGGAAACAAAATTGCTTCTGTGATTGGTTTATCAAACAATTTAAAACATAGCGAAAAAACTCCTTCGCCCAAAATTGATAAAATTGCGTCGCTTTCCAAAGAAATTTATCATACGGCAAAAGACTTTGTTTGGTCCTTAAATCCAAAAAATAACAACATTGAAAGCTTATGCAAATACCTTCGTGATTATGGCGAAAATTTCTTTGATTTGTTTGACGAAATAGACTTTTTATATCAGGAAATAGACATCGTTCCTATTGACATTTCGTATATAAAAAGCCGAAACATCATTTTGGCTTACAAAGAAATATTAGCCAATATTATCAAGCATTCACAAGCGACAAAAGTGGTTTTTAAAGCGTATTTAGAAGGAGATCTATTTACCATTCAAATTCAAGATAACGGCATTGGAATTGACAATACCACTTCTGCCAACGGAAACGGATTAAAAAACATTCAAAAACGGATGGAAATGATTCATGCTGAAATGAAGATTGAAAAAGTAGCGGGTGTTTTTTACACCTTTATATTCGATTTAAAAGAAGAACGATACAACACCGAAATCTTATGAAAAAATACATTTCAATTATTGAAGATAATACTATTTTTAGAGAGAATATTGCCGCGTACATTCAACAATTAGACGGTTATTTTCTCTTGGGTGCGTATGCCGATTTTGAAACCGCTTTGAACGATTTTAAATCAGGAAATTATCCAGATATTGTATTGATGGATATCGGATTACCTGGCATTAATGGAATTGACGGCACCAAAATTATCAAACAACAATTTCCAAAAACTGAACTGATTATCGTGACCGTTTTTGAAGATAGCAACATGGTTTTTGAAGCACTAAAAGCAGGCGCATGTGGCTATTTAACCAAAAGTTTAGGATTGCCAGAACTCAACAAAGCACTGAGCGATTTGGAAAAAGGTGGCGCGCCCATGAGTAATAAAATTGCCAAAATGGTTGTAGCTTCTTTTCAACTCAATCATGAAGATCATACTTTGTCCAAACGTGAAAAAGAAGTCTTAACATTGTTAGCCAAAGGAAAAACATACAGCACCATTGCAGAAGAATTATTTATTTCTAAAACGACAGTTCGCACGCACATTCGGAACATTTATCAAAAACTGCATGTCAACTCAAAAGCGGAAGCTATACAAATGGCAAACGAGAAAAAAATGATCTAAAAAAACTCACAACTTCCATGTAAAAAACTAACTATTTACGTTGAAAACTGTGAGCATTTTTTTTAAAAAACTAAAATTTAGCAATACCAAGAGTTACAATTCGCACATTCTGTTTGTGTTTTCTCTGTAGGACATACGCTATATTGTGACTGTCTACAAGTAGGGCCGCCAATAGTACTTCCTGCAACTCCACCTAAAATTTGGTCTGTTGTTAAATTAGAAACTAATTGTTTCTTTAAATTTAATCCTGTTTTAAAATTTTGTTTTTTCATAATTTCTATGTTTTAATGTTTAATTCAAAACTACGACAAACATAAATTCGCCAAATCGTACAAATTGTATGATTCTTTCAAAAAATTGCACAAATCAGTAAAAAATTACCTAAAATGTTAAGTTTCTTGTTTGATATTCACACATTTGATACCTTAGCCATAGCTATGAACTTACAATGAAATTCACGTCTTACTACTATATATTGCTCATTTGCTTGCTCGTTTCGTGTAAAAACGAACCCTACGAGGAAATTCCTGTGCCAGCAAGTGGCGAATTTAGAAATGAATTATTGGAATTTGAAGTGCCTTCTAATTTTCCGCCTTTAATCTATGATATTGAAGGAAATCCGCCAACCGAGACAGGTTTTGAACTCGGAAGACGTTTGTTTTACGAAGGTCGTTTGGCATCGGATAATATCGTTGCTTGCGGTTTTTGTCACATTCAAGAATTTGCATTTACACATCACACACATATTATCAGTCACGGAGTAGATGGCGCTTTAGGAACCCGAAATGCGCAACCGCTTCATAATTTAGCATTTCAGAATGAATTTACTTGGGACGGCGCGGCAATTCATCTCGATTTACAACCAATTATTCCTATTACTACAGAAGTAGAAATGAACGAAACGTTCACCAATATTATTGCCAAGTTAGAAGCGCATCCTGAGTATCCGCGCTTATTTCGTGAAGCTTTTGAAAACGGTGAAATCAACTCTGAAAATATCTTAAAAGCCTTGTCGCAATTCATGGTAATGATGGTAACTTCCAATAGTAAATATGACAAATTTCGTCGCAATGAAGGAAATGTTACGCTCACCGGAAACGAAATGCAAGGCATGGAATTATTCAATCAAAAATGTGCTTCTTGTCATGCGACGGATTTATTTACCGATCAATCGTATCGCAACAATGGGGTGGCAATCAATCCCGAATTCAATGACATCGGTCGTGCACGCGTTACAGGACTTTCGGAAGATACTTATAAATTTAAAGTTCCCAATTTGCGGAATATTGAAGTTACATTTCCATACATGCACGATGGACGTTTTCAGTCACTCGAAGCTGTTTTGGAACATTACCGAACAGGAATTCAGGACACGGAAAACCTAGACGAATCTTTCCGCCAACCCGATGGAACTTTGGGAATTCCCATGACAGACGAAGAAAAAGCACGCATTATAGATTTCCTCAAAACATTGACGGACGCAGATTTTATCTTTGACAATCGATTTTCGGAGTTTTAAAAAAATAATTTGGGCGCAACGCCAACGAAAAGTTGTCGTCGGGTGTTCACTGAGTATAGTCGATGTGCTATTCGCTACAATTCCTCGCTGCGCTGCGGGATTTTCACTGCTATCCCTTGCGCATTTCAGTCTAAAATTGCATCATCAGAAAACTCTATCACACAATTTGTTATATAAATGTTAGGTTTCTTCCATAAAAGCGCCAAATAGCTTATCTTTACCCATTCAAAATAAACGTGTACTAAAAAATGATAACAGTTTCAGAAACAGCCCGTAAAAAAGTAGTCGAACTCATGACAGACGACGGTTTTGACGCTACAAACGATTTTGTTCGTGTTGGTGTAAAAAGTGGCGGATGTTCCGGACTTTCGTATGATCTGACGTTTGACAAAAGCAAAGCCGAAGAAGATAAAGTCTTTGAAGACAATGGCGTAAAAATTATTGTGGACAAAAAGAGCTTTTTATATCTCGTTGGAACAACGTTGGAATATTCAGGTGGATTGAACGGAAAAGGATTCGTTTTCAACAACCCAAATGCACAAAGAACGTGTGGTTGCGGAGAGTCGTTTTCATTATAAACGAATTGAAAAATTGAAGAATTAAAAAGATTGAAAGATTACTAAATGAAAACCTTTGAAGATTTGGAAGTATATCAAAAAGTATTTGATTTTACGATTGAAATATTCAAACTAACAAAAAATAGTACTGTTAATAAAAATATTGCCAATCAACTCGAAAGAGCTTCTTTATCAATTTCAAATAACATTTCAGAAGGTTTTGAATTACAATCTAACAAACAATTCATTAGGTTTTTATACATTTCTAAAGGCTCTTGTGGAGAAAGTAGAAATTTATTAGCTGTCGCAAACAAACTCAGTCAAATATCAGACGACACATATAAAGAGTTACGAATAAAAACAATTGATATTTCAAAACAACTATCGAATTTTATAAAGTATTTAGAAAAAAGCGAGATTAGATAAGTTGAATTTTAAATTATTTAATCTTTTAATCATATCGAAAGAATGAGTAAATATACAGAAGAAGAATTACAAAAAGAACTCGAAACGAAAGAGTACGAGTACGGATTTTATACAAATATAGAAAGTGATACATTTCCCATTGGTCTGAATGAAGACATTGTAAGAGCCATTTCTTTAAAGAAAAATGAACCACAATGGATGACCGATTGGCGCATAGAAGCATTCCGAATTTGGTCAGAAATGGAAGAACCAACTTGGGCAAACGTTCACTATGAAAAACCCGATTTTCAAGCAATTTCTTATTATTCAGCACCCAAGAAAGCGGATCCAAATAAAACATTAGACGATGTAGATCCTGAGTTATTGGAAATGTACAAAAAGCTTGGAATTTCTATTGATGAACAAAAAAAACTACAAGGTGTTGCTATTGACATCGTAGTGGATTCAGTTTCGGTTGCGACTACTTTTAAAAAGACGTTGGCAGAAAAAGGCATTATCTTCTGCCCTATTTCAGAAGCGATTCAAGAGCATCCAGAATTGGTGAAAAAATATATGGGAACCATTGTTCCTCAAAAAGATAATTTCTACGCAGCATTAAATTCGGCTGTTTTTACTGATGGTTCTTTCTGTTACATTCCAAAAGGCGTTCGTTGTCCGATGGAATTATCAACCTATTTTAGAATCAATCAAGCAGGAACTGGTCAGTTTGAGCGCACACTTCTCATTGCTGACGAAGGTAGTTATGTGAGTTATTTAGAAGGTTGTACTGCGCCATCACGTGATGAAAATCAATTGCATGCAGCCGTTGTAGAACTCATTGCTTTGGACAATGCCGAAATTAAATATTCTACCGTACAAAACTGGTATCCAGGAAATGCACAAGGAAAAGGTGGTGTTTTTAACTTTGTAACGAAAAGAGGCTTGTGTGAAAACAAAGCAAAAATTTCTTGGACACAAGTAGAAACTGGTTCGGCTGTAACCTGGAAATATCCAAGTTGTATCTTAAAAGGTGATGATTCTGTAGGTGAATTTTATTCGATTGCTGTAACCAACAATCACCAACAAGCGGATACAGGAACTAAGATGATTCATCTTGGAAAAAACACCAAAAGCACCATTATTTCAAAAGGAATTTCTGCGGGAAAATCTCAAAATAGTTACAGAGGTTTGGTACAAATTGCTTCTAAAGCAGACAATGCACGTAACTTTTCACAGTGTGATTCTTTACTCATGGGAAATAAATGTGGTGCGCACACCTTTCCATATATTGAAGTAAAAAATAAAACTGCACAAATTGAGCACGAAGCAACCACTAGTAAAATTGGAGAAGATCAAATTTTCTATTGCAACCAACGTGGAATTGATACGGAAAAAGCAATTGCCCTAATCGTAAATGGTTTCAGCAAAGACGTATTGAACAAGTTGCCTATGGAATTTGCGGTGGAAGCTCAAAAATTATTAGAAATTTCATTAGAAGGATCCGTTGGATAATCAATCACTAAAAAAACAATAGAACATGAAAAAAATCTATTTCGTATTCGTACTATGCCTATTGGCAATCAGTTGTAAAGAAGAGCCAAAAGAAGTAGAAACATTCTCTGGGATGTTTTTATACCTAGAAAGTGATAAAGCAGCCGTTTTTCAAGCTGCGAATAATATGTATGGAGTTGTTATGGATGACCAAATGTTAGCACTCAATGAACAGTGTAAAGCCTACAAAAAAGAAGATCATTCCATGATTCCTGTCGTGATTAAGGGAATTAGAAAACCAAATACAGTTAAAAATGCTTGGCCAGAAGTCATAGAAATAAAAGAAATTATTTCTGTACAAGAACCAAGAGAAGGTGAAGATGGAACTATTATCATCAAAAACAATCAATAATTCGATTCAAAAAATATAATAAGCATAAAATGTTACACATAAAAAATCTACACGCAGGTATTGAAAATAAAGGAATTCTAAAAGGAATCAACCTTGAAGTAAAAGCAGGAGAAGTACATGCGATCATGGGACCAAACGGATCTGGGAAAAGTACGTTATCAGCCGTTATTGCTGGAAAAGAAGAATATGAAGTAACCGATGGAGAAATTTTCTTAAATGGTAAAAATATTGAAGACTTAGGGCCTGAAGAACGCGCACATGAAGGTGTATTTTTATCATTTCAATATCCCGTAGAAATTCCTGGAGTTTCTGTGACAAACTTTATCAAAACGGCAATCAACGAAACACGCAAAGCACAAGGTTTGGAAGAAATGCCAGCGAGCGAAATGTTAAAGAAAATTCGTGAGAAAGCAGAATTGTTAGAGATTGATAGAAAATTCCTGTCGCGTTCGCTAAATGAAGGTTTTTCTGGTGGAGAGAAAAAACGGAACGAAATTTTCCAAATGGCAATGTTAGAGCCAAAACTAGCCATCTTAGATGAAACTGATTCTGGATTGGATATTGATGCCTTACGAATTGTTGCCAATGGTGTGAATAAATTGCGAAGTAAAGACAACGCTGTAATCGTAATTACACACTATCAACGTTTATTGGAATATATTGTGCCTGATTTTGTACATGTATTGCACAATGGAAAAATTGTAAAATCGGGAACAAAAGAACTTGCCTTAGAATTAGAAGAAAAAGGATACGACTGGATTAAGCAAGAAACAACTGTTTAATAAAACACTATGTTAAGAAGTAAATTTACCTTGCTTTTATTGTTAATTGCTCCTATTTATTTACAGGCTCAATTTAATATTTTATCCAACGAAGCACGTTACACTGTTATCGATTTCTATACCTTAGGCGAAGGAATTACGGTCACTTCACAAGGTGGAAATTATCAAAATGCAAAAAAGTTTGTTGAAAATCATACTGAAAATACGATTTTTCATTTAGTGCCGCGTGCCAATTTAATGTGGAAAGAAATAGGGATTGATGCAACCTACACCTATTTAGACCATTTGGAAAGCGAAGGTGTTTCCGACGAAACTATTCTTCTTGCAAAAGCATATACAGAGTATTTTTATAATAAAAAAAATACAACCTTTCGCGATGCATACGCTCAAAAATATGGTATTGGAAAATTAGCGGATATTGATATTGTTGATTTTCATTTATATCCAAAAAATCTTTTTGATGGAAAAGCGCAAGCACATACGATTTCTAACATAAAAAAAGCGCTGGAAAACTCAGAAACGCTTTCAGAAAAATACAAAATATATTATACGCTTGCCATTGCAGATGTAAAAGACAAAAAGGAACATACATATACTACTTTGGATAGTATTTACAAGGTAAATTCGGCACTATTAAAACCCGATTTAGTATACCATATCTTAGAAGGCTCAGATAAATTTGAAACCAAAGAAGCCATTGGAGAAACTATGTATGGTGTTAATGATTATTATAAGGCAAATCAATATATTGAAGAATTTTTGGAAGATTTTGATCCAAAAGAAGTGGATAAAAAAGCTCAAAAATCCTTACAAAAGCGACTTTCTAAATTATTAGAACATCAGCAAAGCGATGAAATATTACAACGATTAAAGCTTGTCATTCACTATAGTACTATTGAAAACGGAATGTTCATTTGGGATCGAAACACCTCAGAAGACAACAAAATATCAGATGTATACACACCCGATTTTATTGAAAAGATAAAAATTACGCAATCAAAAGAAGATATTTTTGACATCATGATTGCCACTTTAAAACAGCTTGAAAAAGAATTTGGTGATGATACAGAAACCATAGACTTTTCTCCAGAGCGAATAGCAGCTGCCAAAGAAGATTTGCCCGATACGTCAAAAGAAGAACTGATTACTGAAATAGGAAGAATGCTGTTAGCAGCTAACATTAAAAAGTATGATGCTTTTAAATTTATGGCAACTGTCAAAGAGATGCTTCAAGAAGAAATGTGGTCAGTAAACATAGAAACTTGGGATGATGTGACTACATTTTTAGAAAAAAACCCTTTGTACAATGGAAAAGGAGTCGTGACACCAGAAATAAAAAATATTGCTGACGTAAAAAAAGGAATTTCAGTAATTGATGTACTGATAAAAAAGTATCCTCATTTTCCAACAATCAAACAAGTCAAAATGAGCTTCTTAATTGACAATTTAGATACTGATGCGAAAAACGAAAGTGCCGAAATTCATTATTTGTTTTATAAGTTATTATTAGAATATGTGGCAGAAAATAACATTGCCCTGAATGAAAAATCTATCACAGGTATCAACTTAACGATAAATGAAATTTTCTCACAAATGTATTATAGAGGTTATGATGATTATCAACCAAGAGATTATTTAACATCCGAACAGAAGAAAGCGCTTATCAATATACTCAATAACCAAGAAAACTGTAACAACTGTACTGAAGTTCAAGAACGATTGTCCAAGTTTTGGCGTATGTAACTAAGCAATAAATATAGATTACGAATTTAGAAGGTGTATCAGCAATGACCACTAAAAATATAAACACTCATGCAGTTAAAAGATAAATTATTGTCATCCTTTATGGTTTTTGAAGATCGTGTAAACGATGAATCTAAAAACCTACATGAAATCAGAAATGAAGCGATTAAGTCATTTAAAGAAAAAGGATTTCCTTCAAAGAAAGATGAAGATTGGAAATATACTTCACTCAATGCGTTGTTAAAACACGATTATAGTATTTCATCAAAACAAGAAAATACAATCGAATTTAAGGATGTTAAAAAGTATTTCATTCACGATATTGACACCTACAAAATTGTATTTATCGATGGAAAATATAGTTCATTCCTTTCGGAAACTACACATGATGGCATTGATGTTTGCTTGATGAGTGCCGCGTTGAACATGCCCAAGTATAAAATCATTATTGATTCGTATTACAACAAAATCGCAAAGACAGATCACAGTTTAACATCCTTAAATACGGCGTTTGCTTCCGAAGGTGCATACATTCATATTCCTAAAAATAAAGTTGTAGAAAAGCCTATTCAAATTATTCACTTTTCTACAGGAAATGAAGTTTCTTTACTGTCACAACCACGTAATTTAATTGTAGTCGGTGAAAATTCACATGTGCAAATTATTGAGCGTCATCAAAGTTTAACATCGAATGTCGTGTTGACAAATTCCGTCACGGAAGTTTTCGCTAACAAGCGTGCGATTGTGGATTATTATAAGATTCAAAATGATAACCAAGAAGCATCTTTGATTGATAATACCTATATTTCTCAAAAACAAAGCAGTCATGCGTCAGTTCATACATTTTCTTTTGGTGGAAAATTAATTCGTAACAATCTTCAATTTTTCCAAAAAGGAGAACGTATTGATTCTACTTTAAAAGGAATTACGATTATTGGTGACAAACAGCATGTAGATCACAATACATTGGTACATCATATTGAACCAAATTGTGAAAGTCACCAAGATTATAAAGGAATTTTTGGCGATCGTTCTACGGGTGTTTTCAACGGAAAAGTGATTGTAGAAAAAGAAGCTCAAAAAACAAACGCATTTCAGGCAAATAATAATATTTTAATAGACGATAAAGCAACAATTAACACCAAACCTCAACTTGAAATTTTTGCAGATGATGTAAAATGTTCGCACGGTTGTACCATTGGTCAGTTAGACAAAGATGCTTTATTTTATTTGCGTTCACGCGGAATTCCAGCAAAAGAAGCAAAAGCATTGTTAATGTATGCTTTTGCTAATAACGTGTTGGAAAGCGTGAAGATAAACGCTATTAAAACTCGAATCAATAAGTTGATTGCTCAAAAACTGGGTGTTAATTTAGGATTCGATTTATAAAAAAAGAAGATCTTAAAAAGTTAAAATCCCGAAGCAAAACGCTTTGGGATTTTTTTTTTGCACGTAGCTTACAGTTCTATTTCTTCCGCAATAATTCTCAATATATCTACTTCTGGAAGTAGTGTTTGTAGTTGTAAAGCAACAGCACTAAATTGAGAATCTGCTCTTAATTTTGCCCACACGATTTTGATATGTTTGTTAAAACTATCTTGTCCATTTCTTTGGTAAGCTGGTTGCCCTTTTATTAAGATTAATATTTGCTGAATGGCTTCTCTTCCTTGTTGAATTTTTCCTTTTATGGGTTCGTGTAAACCTAATAAAACAGTGTGTGCAGCTTCCAAACATTTTGCAGCTTCCATCATTTGATGTTTGCGTTTTTGCGGAATATCTTTGTTTTTTGCTACAAATAGTTGATTTCTAAGAATGCTTAAACGACTTGCTTCTTGAAGTCCAAATTGCTTCAGTATGGTTTCATTATCTGATAACCAACGTTCTAATTCGTCTAAAAAACGTGACGATTTGGAACGAAGCAACTCAGAAATCAATCCAACTTTGAAAATAGATGTTTCAAAAAAGGTGTGTTTTTCTATGATACTTGTTTTCATGTGTTTCTATTTATTGTTGTATAATGTATGTTCGCCTTTTGTTCTGCTATACATTACATTAAAAGGTGTTTACTCGTAATTCAATACTTGTATCGCATTTCCGTCTGCATCCAAATCAGTTGTCCATTCCATCGCGTCATCCATAATGTTTACTTTGATCATAATCATACTTGCTGGATCGCTAATTTCTTTTAAACGTTGTGTTTCTACAATCACAGGAAGTTCCTCTATTGCAGGCGATTTTGGCACCAATGCAGCTTCGATTTTTTTCGTAATTACAGGATCAAACTCTTCTCGCGGAATATCTCCGTCAACATAAGCATAAGCTTCTACTGCAAAATTCGATGCAATCCTTCTTAAAGCTTCTGTATATTTTAATCCTATTGACGCTGTATAAGATGTTGGTTGTTGTGCTTGCTCATCTTCAATTCTAGCTTGTTGTAATTGTGGTGTAGCATCAGCAGCAGCAAGTTCAGCTTTCTTTGACAAATCAAGTTTTATACTATCAAAAAAGTCAGTTTTGGTAGGACGAAAACTTAAATATGTGCTTTCAAAAGCATTCATATATACATCTTTAATTTCTCTTTCCTCGTAATCTCTGGCAACTGATTCTGTTTTGTCCACCGCAACTGGAATGGTAAGTTCCATATTTTTAATACGGATATTAGGCACAGAAAAATGCTTTAACATTGGATTTTGCACATATTCTTGCGCAATTGCTAATGTTTCAATATCTGACTGCACTTTTGCATTGGTGACTTCTTTGTAAATTTTTCCTATATAATCTTTTAATGTAATCATGATTTTTGCTTTTTTAGGTTAAGGAAACCTCCGAAAAGGTTTCCTTAATTTGTTTAATAAATAGATTTAAACTTGTGTGATAGATTCTTCTAGGATATCTAAAACTCTACTCATACCTGCTGGCATTTCGTCTTGTACTGCGTGAATTCTAATATTCATACTATACGTACGAGTTGATTCATCAGAGTAACGAGATTTCTTTTGGTACGAATAACTACCGTTGAAGTTTAATCTTCCAAATCCCCAACGTAATTTCAAATCAGCACTTAATGTTAATTTGTGATCTGTTGATGTTTCGTATTGAGTTACACTAGAGATTTTTGCATTAAAATCAATTGTAGTGTCTGCAACTCGTAAAAACGGAATTGGAACAATGGTTAACAAAGGTGTTGTCAAGGTTACTGTTGTTGGCACTCCTTCAACGTCTTTTGAGTAAACAAAAGAAACACTTTTCACAGTTCCGTCACCGTTTAAACCTACTTCGTTAATAAAATCTACCGTTGATAAAGCTGCGGCTGCTTGCGCATCAATAACGGCTGTTAATGGCTTTCCTAACATCGCACTAAAGTTGATGTTAGCAATCTCATTTGGATTTACTGGCATAATTGTAATAATTAAAAATGTTGACCTACTCTTTTTTTTAAAGGCATTTCGGCTTTCTCCTTTGGTGGTGATAAAATAGTCGCGAACTTTTTCTCACTGCATTTCAAGCTTAAAATTATACTCTTTCGAAAGAATTGCAATGCAAATATAAAACAAATGTTTTAATATTTGAAACATATTACATAAATATATTGTAAAATGTTTTAAATTAATTGTAATATGTTGCTTCTTAATATATTAGAGATCAAAAAAATTTAATACCGATCTGTATAAAGTTTAAAAAAGCCAATCAATAGGTAAATTTAGAGACGCAAAAAAGCCTAAAACATCAGAAAATGTTTTAAACTATAAACATAAGTTTTAAAAAATATTGTTTTTATTGTATTGCTGAAGAAATTTCGCTTAGGAATTTATTGAAGTCTATGCCGTCACTTCCGACCAGTCCAAAACGTACCACTACTAAATTTTTAGATGGAATGATGTATACACGCTGTCCTTGATATCCATTTGCAGAATACATGTCTTGTGGCACATCTGGATGAAATCCGCCAGCATTTAACCAAAAATGTGCGCCGTAACGTCCATCGGAAGTTGGAGTTGGTTTTGTTATATAATCTACCCATGAATCATCAAATAGTTGTGTGCCATTCCAGTTGCCTCGGTGTAAATAGAGCAATCCAAATTTTGCCCAATCGCGCGGAGTTGCCCAAGCATACGACGAACCTACATAGTTTCCTTCCATATCTGCTTCAATGAGCATGGAGTGCATTCCTATTTTATCAATAAATTCATCATAGGGAAAGTCTAAATAATCTTGATGTCTGTTGAATTGTTTACGCAATATTCCTGAAAGTAAGTTGGAAGTTCCTGAAGAGTAATACCAAGTTTCGTTGGGCTTGCCTACGAATGGTTTTTCTGCTTGTGGTTTGGTCATGTCTTTTTCTAGAAACAGCATTTTGGTAACATCCGATATTTTACTATAATCTTCATCCCATTCTAAACCACTGTTCATTTGTAGTAAGTTGTGAATGGTAATTTTGCTGCGTTCATCATCTTTCCAAGTTTCCACAGGAGCTTTGTCCCACACACTAATTTTTCCTTGGTATTGTAATATTCCGTACATGGTACTGATTAAACTTTTCGTCATAGACCAACCTAGAATTTTAGAGTCTTTGGTAAAGCCTGTTGCATATCGTTCTGCTATGATTTGATCTTTGTAAATGACTAAAACCGCGCGTGTTTTTTTGATATCTTCTCCGTTTTCTTTCGCGAAAGCATACGCAACTGCATTATTTATTTTGTCATAGTCAACATTTGAAAATGTAGTATCTTTTTGTTCCATATTTCCGTACGGATACGGAGACATGCGTGCAATATTGGTGCGATGCGGTATTGGAGTTTCTTGTGATGTATCATAATCATCATCAATTAGTACACTTCCCAAGCCTTTTCTGTACACTGCTGTTCGTTTCATAAAACCAAATACAGATGCCGATGCCGATTTTTTGGATTCATCCACAATATCTTCTGCAATATTGATGGGTCCAAAATTATTATCCGTACTATCCGTAAATATGGCTGTTCTTTCTGCAACAAAGACAGAAGAACTCATGCTTTTTGCAGAATATCCTGAGATTATATTTAAACGGGAATAATTAAAAGCGACAACAATAGCAAGAATTGCAATCAATACTAAAACTACTTTAAGGACCTTTTTCATCTGTTTGTTTTTATGTTACGAATACAATTCATCATGCAATTTATATAACCTATTTTAAGATGGTTTATTTTATAGTTTGAGAATCTTGTATGCTCAAATATATTAAAAATGAATGTTAGTTTGCTCTTTTTTTTGAGTGTTTTTCCTTATCGTAAAACAGGAAAAACACCTATTAAAAGTATCTGTTAAGCTGTTTGCTAAACCATTTATTAAAAATAAGTTTGTGAGACTGTTACGTAACGGGAAAAGTAATATAAACCATTTAAAAACTTAAAAACCATGAAAAAAAACAAAAAAACGCTTAAAAAACTTTCGTTGAACAAAAAAGTGGTATCTAACTTGGAAGGTCAACAAACAAATGGAGGTGCTGTTGCTATTGTAACACAGATTTGTCCTATTAACACGCTAAATTGCCCAGGCACTTGGATTTGTCCTGTTGAAACGAGATTTTGCCCAAGACCAACTTGGGTTTGCCCAATTGACACACAAATCTGTCCGATTGAAACCATTGATTGTCCAATAGGCACCATAGCATGTCCATACTAATCCATTAAATTTTTAAATCATGAAAAAAAATAAAATGAGTGTAAAGAAATTAAAACTCAATAAGAGTGTAATTTCAAAACTAGAAGAAGGTCAAGTAACTGGTGGTACGATAGTTACATTAGCGTGTCCGCAAACTATATTTTGTCCAAAAACACTTGCGTGTCCAAATACCTTTATTTGTCCACAAACAGCATTGTGTCCGCAAACATTAAATTGCCCGTCATTACCCTGTCCATCACAATTAGGGTGTCCTACTGATTTTTGTCCTCCGTATTAAGGATTAAAATTTTAACGTACTTCAAAGGAAGCTGCCATAAAAAGCAGCTTCTTTTTTTATTGATATTTCGATTCAGGAAGCGACATCGCTTGTGGATATTTTTTAGCTCTACTTGCTTTATAATCTGCTTTCGCTTTTTCAAGCTTTCCTAATTGTTCATAACAATATCCACGACTGTACTCTGCTTTTCCGTCACTAAAGGCTTTTGCTGCAATAACTTTATTGAGATTTTGAATTGCTTGCTCGTAGTTTTTCTGTACTAAATCTATAATTCCAATATTTTGAATGGATAAATAATCTTTTGGGTTGGTTTTTAAAATTTCTTCAAAAACAGCTCTTGCTTCCTTATATTTTTGCTTCCCGAAATACTCAAAAGCTGCCTGATGTTTTGCTTTGACTTCGTCTTTACTGAGATATGATTTAAAATTTAGTTTGCCTAATACTTCTTTTTTTGCAAGAAGTAATGTATTGCTGTATCTGTTATAAACTAATGCAGTATCAATAACCGCTAACATTCGTTTACTATCTTTTGTTAAATCATAAACAATATTAGCTTTTATCTTCCATTCTTCTGCGTCTCTAGGGTTATATTTAGAATAGCGATCCATAACTCTAAATACACTTAGGGTATCATTTTCTTTAAGATAGGCGGCTCTTAAAGTATGGAAGTTTGTTTTAAAACCTGGGTAACTTTCAAATACTTCTGACGCATACTTTTTTACACTATCTAAATCTTCATCCATCTTTAAATAAATATTCGCTATGGTTTGTTTTGCAACAAACCCATCTGTATTGGTTCCTAGAGAATTTTTTAAAATATCTAGAGCTTCTTCATATTTCTTATCTTTTATAGCATAGTTAGCCAAATATACTTTCTTAATTGTACCTGCATACGTTAGATCTGGATAGTTTATCCACTGTTTTTTTAAGCTTTCATAATTGTATTTTGGGTTTGCCTTTTTCTCAAACATGGATGTTCCTTGAAAATCATTTCGGATAGATAATTCTAATTTATACGATTTAAAAACTAAATAATTTGAAACGATGGTCGCAAAACTGATCAAAAATACGCCCGCAAAAAACAGAAAATGTAGTTTTGAATGGCTAGGTTTTTTTAATGTAGAAGGCTCTTTTTGAGAAAATAAGAGAATAAATATAACTATAAGCAAAAAATACAATTGCACTGGCGGACGTTCTAAAGGAAAATTTAATAACGCATCTAAGGTATACGCAATAGCAGATGCCAGAATTACTACTAATACAAACTGTTTTTCAAATTGTTTTTCGCGTTTAAATACGTTGATAAATAAAATAAAAGGAACTATAAAAAGTAATACATACAATACCAAGCCAAAAATACCTGTTTCTGCCATTTTTTCTAAAAAATCGTTATGTGTACGTCTTGGATTTGCGAAAAGTCCTTCTCGATGTGAGTAAATTAAATAGTGCTCTTTTTTTCCAATTGCTTTGTAATTTCCATAACCAATACCAAGAAAAGGATGCTCTTTAAATCGTATATAAGCCAAATTCCAAAGAGAGAATCTTCCAGATCCACTTAGCTCTTTAATTTCAACTTTTATATCTTTAGGTATTAATATTTGAAGATCATCTAAGCCGCTTCGAACAGCATTTCTTCCTTTAAAAAAATCGGCTTCACGTGACACCAAAAGCTCATTGATAGAATTCATTGAACTTTTATCTAATCGATTGATATTCAAAACAAAAAATCCTAAAATAATGGGGAATATTATCAAAACAGCAATTTCTCTTTTAAAAGGCAACTTATGCTTTACCGTACCATATATCAAATATCCTATAAAAATAAATAGGATAATAGAAGATGATAATAAGGCTGTTCTAGCGGAAGCGAAAAACAATGCCAATACAATCATAAAAACTACAACTCCTGAAACATATTTCCAAATTTTCTTAAAATAGATAAATCCGTAAATAACAAAAGGAAACTGAACAGCTAAATAGGCAGCATATATATTAATACTTCCATAATTATGGGGGAACAATTTCAAAAAACCATGCGTTCTTTGACTGCTATAATTGCCAATAAAATACTGAATTGCTTTCCATGAAAAGTACGCAGTTATAATCACAGCAGCTTTGCAAAGAAAATTAAAGAAAAACATTGGATGTTGGCGTACTATAAGAAACAAACAATACAATGCTACAATTACATTTGCCAAGCGCGAAAGATGCACCAGACTTTCATCAACACTAACCGCATTGAAAATTGAAAGACATCCAATAATAAAAAAAGCACAAAATAACCACAAAAAAATTTTGACATTTTTGTGAAAGGTAAAAGCATTAAAAACGGTCGCATTTCTAGCAATAAACAACAGAACAACAACATTCAATAAAGAAAGATATAACCATTCTGGAGCATCATAATCAACTGCACCCATGTTAGGGATAAAACCAATACATAAATACAAAGTGAAGAAAACTTGCGAAATTGTAAATGTATGACTTGTTAATTCGGTACTTTTTTGGTGGTTTTTATTTTTTTGCATTGATCAGATTTTAAAAGAAAAGACAAATAATTTCCAAATTACAAGTTGTATCGTTACATGAGTTTTCATGAATCAGGCTTGCTGAACAAATTACGAGAAAAATCTTGAATTCTATAAGATTGTTTTTTGAAAGAATTTCAGAATCCCGATCAAACGCAAAAAATAAGCGTTAATTACTGTTACAATTACAACGGATTTACCTGAAAAAGTGATGAAGCCTTCTGTGAATAGTTTGTATCTTTGTTAAAGAAAGAAAAAAGCTATGTTAGACATTCAAAAGATACGAAAAGACTTTCCAATTCTCAGCAGAGAAGTCAATGGAAAACCCTTAATATATTTCGATAACGCGGCAACTTCGCAAACACCGCAACAAGTCATTGACTGTATTGTAGATTACTATTCCCGCTACAATGCAAACATTCACAGAGGTGTACATACGCTCAGTCAAGAAGCGACTGATGCCTATGAAGAAGCCCGTATAAAAATTCAGAAACATTTTAATGCTGCAAAACCGTATGAAATGATCTTAACATCCGGCACAACAGATAGTATCAATTTGGTTGCCAACGGATTTGCTTCTCTATTAAAAAAAGGAGACGAAATCATCGTTTCTGCACTTGAACATCACTCCAATATTGTTCCTTGGCAAATGTTGTGCGAACACACAGGCGCTATTTTAAAAGTGATTCCGATGTTTGAAAGTGGACAATTAGACATGGAAGCTTACACTTCTTTATTGAATGAAAACACAAAATTAGTTTTCTGTAATCATGTGTCCAATGCCTTGGGAATTATCAATCCGATAGAATTTATCATTAAAAAAGCACACGAAATTGGTGCCGCTGTACTCATTGACGGCGCACAAGCATCGCCACATATAAAAGCAGACGTTCAAGCCTTAGATGTAGATTTTTATGTAGCTTCAGCACATAAAATTTGCGGACCAACAGGCGTTGGATTGTTATACGGAAAAGAAGCTTGGTTAAACAAATTGCCACCGTACAAAGGTGGCGGTGAAATGATTGATCAAGTTACCTTTGAAAAAACAACCTATGCAGGTTTGCCTCATAAATTTGAAGCTGGAACGCCAAACATTTGTGGAGTTATCGCTTTTGGAGCTGCATTAGATTACATGAATAATATTGGTTTTGAAGCTATTGAAGCATACGAGCATGAATTATTAGCCTATGCAACGGAGAAATTACTCGCTATTGGTGATGTCACTATCTATGGAACTGGCGATAAAACTGCCGTGATTTCATTCAACATAAAAAACATTCACCCGTACGATATTGGAACCATTATTGACAAACTTGGAATTGCCGTTCGTACTGGACATCACTGCGCGCAACCGATCATGGATTTCTATAAAATTCCCGGAACGGTACGTGCTTCATTTTCTTTTTACAATACAAAAGAAGAAATTGACACTTTTATAGAAGCCATCCAAAAAGCAAAAATGATGCTTTCCTAATTAAAACATAAAAAACAGCTTATCTAAAGAATCGCACCATTGGTCGATTCTTTTTTTTTTGCGCTCAACTCAAAAAAATTGATGTATTTTATCGATAAACTTAGTAAACTCTACTTGTAGGTTAAATATCATAAAATCATTTTACTTACAACATATTAACATAAAATTTACATTTTATCTAATAAAATGCGTTTATTGTTAAATTATTCATAAATAAAAGTACATTTGGTAAATTTTTAACCCGAAAAACTTAACAAGAAAATTATGAAAAAAATTTTTCTAAGCATGATTGCCCTTGCGACAATCATGGTATCATGTAGTGATGACCAAACTACAGTTACAACAACAGATGACACACAAGGAGTCGATATGAGTGACTTCTACTTACACACAGAAAACAGTGAAAAAGCAGCAGGAGGTTGCTTTACCATGCAAAAGTTGAATGACCAACTTGCAAAAGATCCTCAATTATATGATAGAATGTATGATATTGAGAAAAAATTTAGACAAAATACGATTGCGAAAGCGAAGCCAACGAAGCCAGGTGGCGGTGGCGGCGGTGGAACTCCACCTCCAACAGATAACTTAGGTGTTGTGACCATTCCTGTATATGTACATGTTGTATATAGCAATAGCAATGAAAACATTAGTGATGCGCAAATAAATTCTCAAATAACTGTCTTAAATGACGATTTTAGAAGAACAAACAATGATGCAAATCAAACACCTTCTTTATTTGCTCCAGTAGCGGCTGATACTGAAATTCAATTTAGTTTAGCGGGAACTTTTAGATACTCAAACTCTAGAACTTCTTGGGGAACTAATGATCTTGTAAAATCAACGTATCCACCTGTAACACCAGCAACTCACATGAATATTTGGGTTTGTAACATTGGTGGTGGAATTTTAGGATATGCGCAATTCCCTGGTGGAAATTCTGCAACAGATGGAATTGTCGTTGGACCACAATTCTTCGGAAATACAGGTTATGTAGCGGCTCCTTTTGATGAAGGAAGAACAACGACTCACGAAGTTGGTCACTACTTAAACTTACGCCATATTTGGGGAGACGGAAGATGTAACAGAGATGATTTTGTTGCTGACACGCCAGTTTCTGACGCACCAAACTACGGATGTCCTTCATTTCCAACAACGAACTGTCGTTCAACAGATATGACAATGAACTATATGGATTATACAGACGATGCATGTATGAACATGTTCAGTGCTGGACAAAAAACAAGAATGAGAGGCATTTTCCTTCCAGGTGGTGCTAGAGAAAGTCTAGTAAACTAATTTCAAAACACAGTGCTAAATTTAAAGTAGAAAAGACGTCAATATTGGCGTCTTTTTTTGTATTATTAGAAAAGTGAATCTAAAAAAAACTTCTCATGAAATATATATATTGTATTTTCTCCATTGTTTTATTTTCAAAAGGATGCAATGATACTGCCACAACAGAAACCACCAAAAGTGCACAAGATGATATTTCAATTACGTATGAAGCATCATCACGCGGATTGTATCAAAAAATAGAGCTTACCAAAGCAGAAATTGCCGTTGCGAACGATAGAAGCGGACATACAACCACCAAAGCATGCAACGAAACGGATTGGAACGAAATTATAACATTACTGGATAAAATTGATTCCGAAAAACTCAACGGAACCTCTATAAAAGAAGAAGACATCGCCAGAGATGCTGCAATTCCTGCAACATTGACTATAAAATACAAAGACAATACCATTACTTCTAAAACATTTCCACACGGAAATCCACCTGCATATTTAGCTGCTTTACTCACAAAAATACAAGCAATGGCAAAAGCTATTGATAAACCGTAATAGTTATTGTATTTTTGTACTTCATAAAATGAATCGTGTAAACGAAAAAAAATGACGATACAAGAGATACAAGACGAAATAGTAGACGAGTTTGCCATGTTTGACGACTGGATGCAACGCTACGAATATATGATTGACCTTGGAAAATCGCTTCCGCTGATTGATGAAAACTTAAAAATAGACGAAAACCTCATCAAAGGTTGTCAAAGTAAAGTTTGGGTTCACGGGGAATTGATTGATAATAAACTGGTATTTACTGCAGATAGCGATGCCATTATTACCAAAGGAATCATTGCTATTTTAATTCGTGCGTTTTCAAATCAACATCCATCGGCAATCATTGATGCAAATACGGATTTTATTGACGAAATCGGTTTAAAAGAACATTTATCACCCACACGCGCTAACGGATTGGTCAGCATGATTAAGCGATTAAAATTGTACGCAGTGGCATATCAAACACAATTAAATTAAAAAAATGTCAGAAGTTACTATAGATACAGACGCTTTAGGCGAAAAAATCGTAAAAGTTTTAAAAACTATTTATGATCCAGAAATTCCCGTAGACATTTACGAATTAGGACTCATTTATGATGTTTTTGTAAATGAAAATTACGATGTAAAAATTCTCATGACACTTACCTCTCCAAATTGTCCTGTTGCAGAAACGCTTCCATTGGAGGTTGAAGAAAAAGTAAAATCATTAAAAGAAGTCAACAATGCTACCGTTGAAATCACCTTTGAACCGCCTTGGGACAAAGATTTAATGAGCGAAGAAGCAAAACTCGAACTAGGTTTACTATAAGATGGCAGAAGAAATTATCAATAGAGTTGCGCAAAGCAAGTTAGTGACGATTGATTTGGAAGATTATTATCCTTCTGGAAAACGCGTACTTTTTGACATTTCTGATTGGTTGATGGAAGGTCTTATTTTACGTGAAAAAGAATTCCGTAACCATATCGCTGAATATGATTGGTCGCAACACAAAGGGCAATATGTTGCGTTAATTTGTTCCACAGATGCAATTATTCCTGCGTGGGCTTACATGTTAGTAAGCGTAAATATGACACCTTTTGTCGAAAAAGTAGTAATTGGCACCTTAGAAAATCTAGAAACGTCCATTTACCAAGACATTATTGCAAAATTAGACGTTTCAACCTATCAAAATAAGCCTGTCATTATCAAAGGTTGCGCCAACAAACCCATACCAGACAACGCTTACACGATGATGATAGCAAAACTACACAATGTTGCTAAAAGTGTAATGTATGGAGAAGCCTGTTCATCTGTTCCATTATATAAAAGGAAATAATTCTTTCAAAAAAACACCTAAATAGCTGAATTTCAAAATTTTAAATATTTTATTATATTTTTGTGAAATGACAATCAACTCCTATATTTGCCGTCGCAAAAAAATAAAATACAAAAACATGAAAAAAATCGTATTTGCAATTGCATTATGCATAGGAATTACTTCTATGAATGCACAAACAGCAGAAGAGTTAAAAGCTCAAAAAGCAGAGAAACAAGCTGCCGCTGATGCTTTACAAGCAGAAGCAAATGCTATACAAGCACAAATTGATGCTTTACCAGGATGGAAAAAAGGAGCTTTCGGAACTATTGGTGGAAGCCTTTCTGAATTCAATAATTGGTATGGACAAGGAACACCAAACGTTTCCTCAGGAAATATCGGGTTTACAATAAATGCTTACGCAAATTTAAACCAAGAGAAATTTTTCTGGAATAATAGCGCAAACGTAAACTTAGCTTGGGTTAAGTTTGATGATAAAGACAATCCAACTGATAATAAAAAGTTTAGAGAAGCTACAGATGTATTTAACCTTACTTCTTTATACGGACGAAAACTCAGTGAAAAATTTGCAATTTCTGGTTTAATGGAATACAGAACAACCATTTTAAGCAACTTTAACGATCCTGGTTATTTAGACGTAGGTGTTGGAGCAACTTGGACACCAATACAAAACTTAGTGGTTGTAATTCATCCATTAAACTACAACTTTGTATTTAGCAATGGAGATACTGTTTTTGAATCATCATTAGGCGCAAAAATTGTAGCTGACTATACAAGAAGTATTGGTGCCATCAACTTTAAAACGAACTTATCTATGTTCCAAAGCTATAAAAGTAGTGATTACTCCAACTGGACATGGAACAATTCATTTAGCTATACATTGTGGAAAATGATTGGAGTTGGTTTCGATTTTGGTTTAAGACAAAACAAACAAGAAGCCGTAAACTTCAACCTTGCACAAGGAAATACTGCCACAACTTTTGACAATGTAGACAACAAATTACAATCATACTGGACTGTTGGTTTGAGTTACAAATTGTAAAAAAATAGTTCATAAAATCATAAAAAAGCGTTCCAATTGGAGCGCTTTTTTTTGTGCTAATACCAGTTTTGCTTTAAAATCACTCCATAAAAAGGCAGTTATTTTTTCTTTAGGCAAAAAAGAAAATGCAAGCATAGCTACGGTTACATTTTATTTTGAAGAATAAAGGAAAAAGCCCAAGTTTTTGTGGGTAAATTTAAAGTGAAAAGGGTATAATATGTAAGAAGAAAAAAGCGATCCGAAAATCGCTTAAAACTATAGATTTATTTAGGTGCCGTACACCATAAATTCCCAGTATTGTAGCACCAATTATTGTATGTCCAGTTACAAAATTCAGGTTCACGAGTATCACATATTGGACCATCGGAAAAAGCACCACCTTTTGCGCTTTCATACGTTAACGAAGAAACTGCCTTCTTGTTCAATGACAAGTTTTTTAAATTCTTTTTTTTCATGATATAAAGTTTTTTGGTTTAAAAGGGAAAGTATAAAAACAAATTGTGTATCAGTTACGGTAATCCCTTAATTAACATTTGAAGCGCAATTATGAAAACTAAGAAGAAAACATGCGTTAACAGACATTTTTTCTAAACTCCAAGTTCCATTAACACAAACTCAAAACCTCAATAAAGACAATATTTCCCAGCACTTTTAAGGTTAACGATCGGTTAACGACACTATTTTTTATGGCTAGCTATGGCGTTATGATTACTTTTGAATTGTTGAAAGTGCAAAATAACCAGCCAACCCAATGAAAAACAAAATCACACTATTAATTATTGCTTCTATTGCTACCTTGATTGCGTTGTCAGCCATTCAAGCATATTTAATAGAAAACGCATATCAACTCAAAAAGAAATCCTTTATTCAGGAAACGGATGACGCAATTTCTGATATTGACAATCATCCTGAATTGGATTCATTAGTAGATGTTATTGGAGAAGATTTACGCACCAATTTAGGCGATTACAAAAACAAACGCATCACAAAAGCAGACGTTATTCAGAAACTTCGTGCCAAAGGCGATAGCTTGAATGAACCTTATATGCAACGCTATACAAAAGAGCTAAACGCCATCAACCTAGGCTATAAAATTCGGTACAAGAGAGAAATTTCAAGCATTGTTATACTTGATGGAAAAACAAATGACACGGTTTTTCCATTCTCAAAAAATCAGCATTTAACAGTTTTAGGAGAAGATTTTCAAGATAAAAATTCACATGTAGTGAAAAGTTCACGCGCCTTCACAGAATTTGATTTTATAAAACGAGAAAATGACAGCGTTTTTACAAGTACGCTTGATGTAGAATTAAAAACGAAAGATGTCATTCTAATTATGGATTGGAAAAGTATCGTGTTTCGCCGAATGGCAAGTTTGCTCATTATCTCGGTATTGCTGTTTTTATTTGTGGTTGGATTGCTCTATTATTCCATTAAAAATTTAATCAATCAGAAGAAAATTACAGAAATTAAAACCGATTTCATCAATAATATTACGCACGAACTTAAAACGCCGCTTGCCACATTAAGCGTAGCTTCCAAAAGCTTGAAGAATGCCGAAATTAGAAATTCTGCGGAAGCATTTGAGAATACCTTAAATATTGTTGACAGACAGAATACACGTTTGCAAAAACTGATCGATCAAGTATTGACCAATAGTTTAAGTGCCAACGACATTGTATTGTCTAAAGATGCGGTTGTAGACAACCATTATTTTAATGATTTGATTGCCGATTTTAAACTGTCAACACAACAAAAATCGTTGAAATTAATGAACAATGTTTGCACAGAAGAAGTTGTATTGCGCATTGACACATTTCACTTTACGACAGCATTGTTGAATATTTTAGAAAATGCCGTAAAATACGGAAACGATCAAACTGAAATTACCATTGAAACTTCGCTAAAAAGCAATGAATATTGTATTGCAATTCGCGATAATGGACCGGGTATTGCCGCAAAAGATCAAGCACAACTATTTGATAAATTTTACAGAGTCAGTCACGGAAATGTACATGATGTAAAAGGACTCGGATTAGGTTTGTATTACACAAGTCAAATTGTAAAAGCGCATCAAGGAAAAATTACTGTGCAAAGCGAGTTACAACAAGGAACTACTTTTATAATAACCATACCCATTAACTGATGCAAAAGACCAAAGTTTTACTCGCAGAAGACGATTATGATTTCGGAAGTATTTTAAAACAATACTTGCAAATTCACAATTTTAATGTCATTTGGGCAAAAGACGGCAAAGAAGCTTTTTCGCTTTTTAGTGCTGACGAACATCAACACGAACATGCGTTTGATATTTGCGTATTTGATGTGATGATGCCACAATTGGATGGTTTTTCATTAGCTGAAAAAGTGATTCAACACAACCCAGAAATTCCGTTTATCTTTTTGACAGCCAAGAAGATGAAGGAAGATAAAATACGAGGATTAAAACTCGGAGCCGACGATTATATCGTCAAACCATTTGAAGCTGATATTTTGGTTTTACGGTTACAAAACATATTAAAACGATCTAAAAAAACAATCATTTCATCAAAAAACGAACACGCATACACGATCGGAAAGTATGTTTTTGACACCGTAAACTATCAATTGAAATTCAATGGAGAAATTCAGCGAATTACTGAAAAAGAAGCGCAACTTATTCAGTTTTTCTACGACCACAAAAACCAACTCATTAAACGAGAAGACGTTCTCGAAACGGTTTGGGGAAGTGATGATTTCTTTTCTGGACGAAGCATGGATGTATTCCTGAGCAGACTTCGGAAGTATTTTAAAGAAGATCCTAACATTGCCATTGAAAGTACACGCGGTGTTGGATTGACTTTTAAAGTCATCAATTAATTTTTTAACATCAACAAAAACAATTAAAAACGAACAAATGACACGAGCAGCTGTACAAATTTAAACACGTAAAATTTGTACTGCGCGAACTGCATTTGACCGTTGAAAAAACAATTAAAAAAGAACAAATGAAAAACATATTTATAATAACAGCATTCACATTCCTATTTTTCCAATGTAGCATTGCGCAAGTTACACCGCCACCGCCGCCAAATCCACAAATAAGTAGTAGTTCACAATCAGAAAGCACTTCGATTTCTATAAGTCACACAGATGACGATTATAAACTAAAAGCAAGTTTTCCGAAAAATAGAGAAGCACGATTAAAGGAATTAATTCAGAATACGCTTGGCGATAAAAATTTGGACATTCGCAAAGGTTATTCTAAATGGAGTAATGATGAAAAAGTGTACGAGATTAAATTAACAGAAACCAGCTTACGAATTTGGTTAGATTTGAATATTGCATCGCCAGATTTGATTGAAAAATTTAAGACATTAGGAGAAGATGCAAAAACCATTATTTCGGGAAGTACGGCAACTGTTGAAAAAGACCGAATGCAACGTGAAGCAGACAGAATGCGCCTTGAAGCAGACAGAATGCAACGAGAAGCACAACGTTTGGAACAGCAAATAGAACGTGAAACAAAACGAACAGAAAGAGAATTACAGCGTGAAACAGAGCGCATTCAGCGTGATGCAAAACGTATTGAAAGAGAAGCAAAACGACTGGATATGGAAGCCAGACGTATTGAAGAAAAAGCACGTCATAAAGGCGGCGTAAGTTCATACATTAAGCAATTGTTAGATGACCCAAAAACAACGTATACTGGAACTTCTGGGAAAAATTTGAATTGGGCTTGGCCAGAAATACAGGAAGAATTGTTACAAAAATTAACGGCTGATAAGTTGATTGATTCAGAAGATGAAATTGCTTTTACTGCGGAGAATATTCAAATGTATGTAAACGGAAAAGTGCTCTCAGAAACACAATTTCAAAAGTATAGCGAACTTTTTCGCAAAGCTGGAATTCAGTCAAACGCAGATTTTTCATTCTATAAAAAAGGAAATCATATTGTAGTTCTTGGGTTGAATGCTAAAATTAAAAAGGTTTTTAGAGACTTACAGGCAAAAGGGTTTATTGCTTCTACCGAAGAAGCTGTAAAGTTGTTGATTGATGGAAATTCGATCACTCAAAACGATAAAAAATTAGCGACTGATAAAGTGGCTGAAATCAATGCAATTCTTCGTGACAACGGCATTATTCCGGCACCAGGAAAGTTTATTGAAATGAAAAAAGCGGGAAGTTACCGATTGGGTTATAGTCTAGGAACCAAAGGTCATGTAGGAACTTGGATTGAGGAAGATTGATTTTTTTTAAATGGTTACTAACAAAAGAGAGTGCAACTCATAGCACTCTCTTTTTATTTTTTTACCTTATCCTAGTAAGGATCTGGCGGTAGACAATATATACAAATAGTTCTTTCTTTTGTATCTAAACAAGTGAATGGACTACCTGAATTTTTTGCTTTACCTCCGATTATTTTCACGGTTAGATTAGAAACTGCTTTTTTATTTAGTGAAAGTTTTTTAAGACTTTTTTTCATAATTACTACGTTTTTTGGTTGTCGTTCCTACTCTTTCGTTTTTCGGATGCCACGTACTATATTTTATTCAGAATGCCACAAATATGGATTATTAAATTGTTGGCGGTGGACAATCAAAACATCTTGTATTTGCTGTCGGATCAGTTGTTGAACCATTTATTGTGTCCTGTTGTCTTTCGAATCCGCCTTTAATTTTTTCTGTTAAACTAGAAACCGCTTTTTTGTTCAGCGCTAATTTTTTTAGACTTTTTTTCATGTTGTAAATTATTAAGTTTTGTCCTACTCGTACGTTTTTCGGATTCCACGTAAAATATGTATAGTGTACGTTTTCTGAAATAGAAAATATACACTACATGCAGCAGTCTAAAAAAATAAGGGAAAGGTATACTTTGACAACCAAAAATAATTCGTTTGATTGTTTATACCATTTTCACCTTAAAATTATTCACAAAAACTTGGGCTTTTTCCTTTATTCTTCAAAATAAAATGTAACCGTAGCTATGGCTATGCTTGCATTTTCTTTTTTGCCTAAAGAAAAAATAACTGCCTTTTTATGGAGTAATTTCAAAGCAAAACTGGTATTACTTGGTTAAATGTAAAGAAAATAGGCGATAATTACAATTATCGCCTATGATTTAATGTGTGTGTTACTCTATTTCTTCGTAATCAGGATACAAGAAATTGTTGTATGGAAAGCGTGTTACATGAATTTCACGTACGACATTGTATACTTTACGTTTAAAATCGTCCAAGTTTTCTTTGTTAATTGCCGAAATGAATAATACATCTTCTGCGGACGAATTCATCCAAGTTCGTTTCCAATCGTCCAACGTGTAATGTGCTTTGGTTTTTTCAGTGATTAAATCGTCACTATCTATCGTTTCGTGGGTAAACGCATCAATTTTATTGAACACCATAATAGTAGGTTTGTCGCCACTTTTGATTTCTCCTAAAGTCTGATTTACAGAAGCAATATGATCTTCAAAATTCGGATGTGAAATATCAACTACATGCAATAATAAATCGGCTTCGCGCACTTCGTCCAACGTACTTTTGAACGAATCCACTAATTGTGTGGGTAATTTTCGGATAAATCCTACCGTATCACTTAATAAAAACGGAAGGTTTCCAATCACAACTTTACGAACCGTTGTATCTAAGGTTGCAAAGAGTTTATTTTCGGCAAATACTTCACTTTTACTAATCACATTCATCAACGTAGATTTTCCAACATTGGTATATCCCACTAAAGCTACACGAATCAATGCGCCTCGATTTCCACGTTGCACCGCCATTTGCTTGTCAATCGTTTTCATCTTTTCTTTCAGTAAAACAATTTTATCGCGTACAATACGTCTATCCGTTTCAATTTCCGTTTCTCCAGGACCACGCATTCCAATTCCACCTCGTTGTCGTTCCAAGTGTGTCCATAAACCTGTTAGTCGTGGTAATAAGTATTGGTATTGCGCCAGTTCTACTTGTGTACGTGCATAGCTAGTTTGTGCGCGTTGTGCAAAAATATCTAGGATTAAGCCTGTACGATCAATGATTTTACATTTTAATAAACGTTCAATATTTCGCTGTTGCCCTGGTGATAATTCATCATCAAAAATAACAGAGCCAATATTATTTGCATCTACAAACTGCGCTACTTCTTCAATTTTTCCTGTTCCAAGAAATGTTTTTGGATTTGGAACTTCCATCTTCTGTGTAAATCGCTTTACGACTTCGCCACCTGCGGTATATGTCAAAAATTCAAGTTCGTCCAAATATTCTTTCGATTTGGTTTCGTCTTGTTCTTTTGTGATTACACCTATAAGTACAGCACGCTCGTAATCAATTATTTTCTTTTCTATCATACTTAAAATTAAAAAGCAAAGTTACACAATTCCTTTTTTGATTTTAGTACTTTTAAATTTTATAAACAGACTTTTACAACACTCATGGATAAAAAAGACACTATACATAAGTACTTTACTGTTGCATTTTACAATCTTGAAAACTTATTTGACACCGAAGATGATATACATATCCTTGATAATGATTTTTTACCCGAATCTGATCGTCATTGGACGCCAAAACGGTATGAAAAGAAAATTTATAAATTAGGAAGTGCCATTTCGAGTCTTGGTCCTGAAGGAGCAACAGATGCGCCTGTGTTACTCGGCGTTGCGGAGGTAGAAAATAAAAAAGTAATGAATGATCTTGTACATTCAAAACAACTTACTCCGTTTCATTATGATTTTGTACATTATAATTCACCTGACGAACGCGGCATTGATGTTGGATTGTTGTATCAAAAAGAACATTTTGAAGTAACGTATTCAGAATCGATTCCTATCCTATTATATAATGATACTGGTGAACGTGATTTTACACGAGATACTTTATATGTAAAAGGGTTATTAAATGGTGAAAATATTCATGTGTTTGTCAATCATTGGTCTTCTCGCAGAGATGGCGCAAATGAAACTTCGCACAAGCGGATGAAAGCGGCGCAAACTGTTCGTGATAAAATTGAGTATATTAAGAATGAAGAAGAAGATCCACACATTATTATTATGGGTGATTTTAATGACGATCCTTCAAGTGAAAGTATTCAAACCTATTTAATGGATACTGATTTGTACAATCCGATGGAAAAACTACTCACTATATATAAAGGTAGTTTAAATTATAAAGGAGAATGGAACTTGTTTGATCAGATTATTTTCTCTACCAATTTTTTCGATTATAAAAAAGGAACTCACAGCTTTGCTTCTGCCGCTATTTTTGATGAGCATTTTTTGACCTTATGGAAAGGAAAATATAAAGGAAATCCTTTCCGAACGTATGCAGGCAAAAAATATCTTGGTGGTTATAGCGATCACTTTCCAGTGTACATACGATTAAAATTTAATGCATAACCTTCATTTTTTACAACTAAAGTGTTAAAGTAAAGTTAAGTTTACTTTTTTTTACTACTTTTAGGGCTACTAACTATTAACCAACTTTTTTATGAAAAAAATTACCTTGTTGATCATGGTGACCTTTTTCGGTGCGTTATCATATTCACAGACGACAGTCGATTGTACAGTCGGTCCCGTAAATAATACTGGATTTTGCTATGGAAATAATGATACAACATCTTTCGTCTATACAAGCAATGATGGATCCCCACTGGCAGTCACTTTCAACGCCGGACAAGTAGAGAATAACTGGGATGAGCTAATCATTACAGATTCTAACGGTACACAAATTTATAGTGGCTATGGAGCTGCTGGAAACTTAGCAGGACTTTCTTTTGAATCCACTGGAGATACGATTACGATCGGAATTACTTCAGATGGTTCAATAAACTGTGCTGGAAATGGATATACACCATGGGACTTTACGGTTTCTTGTGTAGACACTACTCAGCCACCTTCATGCGTTGGTATCATTTCACCAACTGCGGGTAGCATTGACGTTAACGAACAAACGGCTATCACTTGGGGAACCTCAACAGGTGGCCCAACTGGATATAAAATATCTATTGGAACAACACCAGGTGGAACCGATCTTGCCAATGCAATTGATGTAGGATTGGTAAATACATATAACCCACCTACACCTTTTCCGTTTGCTAGCATTATATATGTGACTATCATTCCTTATAATGCTAACGGAGATCAATTGGGCTGTACAGAGTCTAGCTTTACAACACGCCTTGATCCAAATGTCATTGTAGATTGTGCTTCTGGAACTCCTTTGAACGTTACGGGATTCTGTTATGATAATAACAACACAGAAGTATTCAACTATGCAAGTTCTGATGGAAACTCAATACTTGTATTAACTTTTAACTCTGGTAATGTAGAAAACAACTGGGATGAGTTAATCATCTTAGATTCTGATGGCGTTACAGAGCTTTACAATGGATATGGAAACAATGGAAACTTAGCAGGACTTACTGTTACTTCAACAGGAACATCATTAAGTATTACCGTTGATTCTGATTTTACTATTAGCTGTTTAAGTAGTACTGCTATTAATCCTTGGGACTATACTATTACATGTATGGCTCCTCCAACATGCCTTGCTCCAACTGCTTTAGCTGTGGCAAATGTAACGGATTCTACAGCTGATATTAGCTGGCTAGCAGGAGCTACAGAAACTAACTGGGAAATTGTTATACAAACTGCGGGAACAGGTGTGCCAACAGGTGCAGGAGATCCTACAACTACCAATGCGCCTTATGCTGCTACTGCATTAAATCCAAGTACAGCTTACGAGGTTTATGTACGAGCTGATTGTGGTGCTGTTGATGGCCTAAGTGAATGGGTTGGACCTATTAATTTTACAACTTTAAATGTACCGCCACCACCTCCAGTTGGAGTAACTTGTGTGACCGCTGGTATTCCTTTTGCAACACTATCTGAAGACTTTGAAACGGATCCTCCTATCGGATGGACTGGAACAACCTTTACTGGTAATAATGGAGATTGGGATATTACTGTAGGTGGAGCTAACTCCGGTGGAACAGGCCCTTCTGCTTCCTTTAGTGGAACAATGCACTTAGAATATGAAGCTTCTGGAAACTCAACTGGAATTGCTTCTGCAATTAGCCCAGCAATTGATTTAACTTCAGGTTTTGATGGTGCAGAATTATCATTCTACATGCATGCATTTGGTGCAGATATTGGAACACTAAATGTAAATGTAGGAACTTCACCAACAGGACCGTTCACTACGGTATATTCATGGATTGGCGACTTACAAACAACAGATTCACAAGCTTGGGTTCCTATAGGAATCAATTTAGATGCTTACTTGGGTCAAACTATATATGTTGAATTTAGTTATGGCGGTGCCGGAACAGGATTTGAAGGAGATATGTCCATAGATCTTGTGGAAGTACAAACATGTAGTACGGCGTTACCTTCATGTGTTTCATTAATATCACCAGTAGATGGTGCTACCACTATTGAAATTAACCAACCTATCACATGGGGAACTGCAATTGGATCTCCAGGTGGATATATTGTAAGTATCGGAACAACTCCAGGAGGTACAGATATTTTAAATGGCGTAGATGTTGGAAATGTGAATACACTTCCACTAACTACGAATTACGATACTACTTATTATGTTACAATTTTAGCATATAACGGAAACGGATTAGCTACGGGTTGTACAGAAGAAAGCTTTACGACACGTCCTGATCCAAACCAAGTATTTAACTTAGTTTGTGCAAACGGACCTATTACCGTAAACCACTGTTACACTAACAACGATGACAATAGTTTCTTATTTACATCCGATTCAGGATTCCCAATACGATTAACTTTCGCCTCAGGAACAATTACTGATGATGATGATATCATTAATTTCTACAGTGGTTCTGACAATACAGGTGACTTAATATTCTCAGGAAATAATGCTGGAGATTTAAGTGGTTTAATTATTGAATCTTCTGGTGGAAACCTATTTATGGAAATCATTACTGATGGATTTAATAGTTGCTCCACAGGTCAAGGAACACCATGGCAATGGACTGCGGAATGTTTAACCTGTTTCAAAGCAACAGCTAGCTATACAGTAGTTGAAGACTGTGTAATGGGAGACCAATTCTTAGTTGATGTAGAAATCTTAACGACGGGTGACGCGATGTCTATCACAATTTCTGATGACTTTGGAAGCCCTAACCAAGTGATAACTACACCTGGCGTATATACTTTCGGACCGTATCCAAATGCAACACCAGTAGTATTTACAGTAGCTGATACAGATGATAACAATTGTGTATTGACAAGTGAACCAAAAACACAAGCGTTCTGTCCAGATCAAGCCTGCGAAATCATTAATGCTGGGTATGATCAAACACAAACATGTGGTGTAACGTCAACAGACTTGTCCGCTACATTTATGGCTAGTTCTATTACGTCTGATACAAGTACATATACAATTAGTGACTTACAATGTCCACCTGATAACTTAACGGGTACACCAACTTCTATCACATTAGATGATAGATGGTCTTCTGTGATTAACTTAGGTTTTAACTTCTCATACTTTGGAAATACGTATACTGATGTGATTATTGGAGCAAACGGATTGCTTTCATTTAATACTTTGGATGCAAACAACTTCTGTCCTTGGAATATAAATGCAGTAGATTTAATACCATCACCAGACATTCCTCAGAATGCAATTCATGGGGCATGGCATGATATTGATCCTGGTGTTGCTGGAAATCACTACATTGAATATACAGTTGTAGGAACAGCACCTTCAAGACAGTTTAAAGTTACTTTCTTTGAAATTCCTCACTTCTCTGCAGCGTGTAATAATTTATTAACAACACAACAGATTATTTTATATGAATCTTCTAATGTTATTGATGTAATTATTTTAGAAAAACCAGTTTGTCCAACATGGAATGGTGGTCTTGCCACTTTAGGTATTCAGAATGATGGAGGAACAGTAGGATATGCACCTCCTGGAAGAAACACAGGAGTCTGGGAAGTAACACAACAAGAATTGTGGAGATTTGTACCAGCTGGAAACCCTAACTATACATTTGAGTGGTTAGACCCAGATGGAAACGTAATATCAAATGATACAGACATTACAGTATCACCAACAGAAGATACTACGTATACGGCGTCCATAACCTATGCGTTAGCAGATGGATCATTGGCAACGTTAACAGATGATGTAACTGTGAGAGTTCAAAGAAATCCTGAAATCGTATCGACTGTAACTTTAGAAGCATGTGATGACGACTTCGATGGTATCGCTGATTTTGATCTTACAATACAAGATGCAAACGTTATTGGTACACAAACGGATGTTACAGTTTCATACTACGAAACCATGGCTGATGCTGAAGCAGGAACAAACATGCTCGCAGATCCAACGGTATATTCAAGTGCTAGTGGAACCGTATATGTACGTATTCAAGACGATATAACAGGTTGTTACGCAACAGGTAGTTTTGAAATTGCATTATTTTTACAAATTGACCCATCTAATATTGGCTTAGAAGGTGAATGTATCAATGATGATTATACAATTACGGTAACTCCATTAAACAACGGATACGATCCTGCAACAGTAACATACGAATGGTCAGGTGGTTCATCAACAAATACTTCTGGATCTCAGTTTGTAGCAACAGAAGATGGTGAATATACCGTAACTATCACAACTGCTGATGGCTGTGCAAGTATGCAAACATTTACTGTAATCAACGCTATGTGTTCATTCCCACAAGGAATTTCACCTAACGGAGATAACTTAAATGATACTTGGGATTTACGTGCATTCAGAGTACAAGAATTAGAAATCTTTACTTCTCACGGTCGTTCTGTATACAAAAAATTGAACTACCTTGACGAGTGGAGAGGACAATCTAATGATAATGATGATTTGCCAGTAGGAACTTATTTTTATGTACTAAGACTAGAAAATGGTGAAGCTAAAAACGGATGGATCTATTTAAACAAATAAAATCTACGTTACACAAAACTTAAATTCTATACTATAAACAACATCATATCATGAAGAACATATATATCGCACTATTTATATTACTTTTTACACTACCATCTCTTGCACAGCAAGATCCACAGTACACACAGTACATGTACAATATGGCAGTTATCAATCCAGCGTATGCTGGATCTAGAGAAGGAATATCACTAGGAGCATTATACAGAAATCAATGGACCGGATTTGACGGTGCCCCAAGAACATTTACGTTCTTTGGGCATTCGCCTGTCGGTAAAAATGTTGGACTTGGGTTGTCATTAATCTCAGATCAAATTGGACCTGTGAAAGAAACCAACGCTTATACCGACTTTTCATATACATTAAACTTAGGAGGCGCACATAAATTAGCGTTTGGTGTTAAAGGAGGACTCACATTCCATGATATTGGATTATTCTCTCAAGTAAATCCAACGTTAATCGATCAAGGTGATGAAGCATTCTCAAGTGATGTAAATGAAACTACATTTAACTTAGGAGCTGGACTTTTTTACTACACAGACAACTACTATTTAGCTTTTTCTGTCCCTAACTTTTTAAAAGGAACACATTTAGATGTCAATGGTAGAACGTATGGTTCTGAAATATCACATTACTTCTTTACAGGTGGTTATGTGTTTCAAGCTACTCCAAACACTAAAATTAAGCCTTCATTCTTAGTAAAATCTGCATTTAATGCACCAACATCATTTGACGTAAACTTGAATGCTTTATTTTATGAAAAATTTGAAATTGGAGCTTCCTATCGTTTAGATGATTCTTTCAGTGGAATGGTCAATTTTGCGATTAGTCCGAGATTACGTATAGGTTACGCCTATGATGCAGTTACTTCAGATATATCTTCTGTGGCAAACGCATCTCACGAAGTATTCTTATTATTTGATTTATACTTCCCAAGAAAAGTTTCTCGTTCGCCTAGATATTTCTAAAAACTAATACGCCAAAAAACAATGAAAAAATTATATATATTATTTCTAATTCTAGCGACTACAACGGTTGTTGCTCAGAATGATAAAACCAAAAAAGCAGATAAGCTTTATGACAGACTTGAATATGTAAAAGCTGCTGAAGAATATCTTGAAATTGCTATTGACGATGCAGATGCTTATGTATATGAGCGACTAGCTAACTGTTATTACAATCTTTTTGAAACAGAACAAGCTGAACGTTGGTACAGTCAGGCTATTGCCGAAGGAACCACAAGTGCTGATACGTACTTTAAGTATGCACAAATGTTAAAAGCTAACGGAAAATACAAAGAACACAATGAGTGGATGTCTAAATTTGCAGCCGCAAAACCAAAAGACAAAAGAGCCATTGCGTTTAATGAAAATCCAAACTACATCCCAGAAATTCTTGCGAAAGTGACGAAATTTGAAGTGAAAAACTCTGAAATCAATACGAAAAATTCTGATTTTGGGGCACTTACTTCTGGAAGCACAGTGTACTTTACGTCTACTCGTGATGGTGGACGAAAATATGGATGGAATGACCAACCGTATTTAGATATTTACATGGCTACGTATGATGGAGATGGTAAATTATCTGGAGCGCAAGCACTATCTAAAGATATCAATACCAAATATCATGAAGGAACGGTAAGTTTCTCTCCCGATAAAAAAACAATGTACTTCACACGTGAAAATTACTATGACGGTAAATTTAAAAAAGACGAAGAAGGTAAAGGAACATTAAACTTGTATACTGCTACCATGTCAAATGGTGAATGGTCAAATGTAAAACCAGTTCCATTTAACAATGATGAATATTCTGTAGGACATCCAGCGGTAAGTGCAGATGGTAAAACATTATACTTTGCGTCTGACATGCCAGGAGGTTTTGGACAATCTGATATCTATAAAGTAGCGATCAATACTGATGGAACGTTTGGAGAGCCTGAAAACTTAGGAGGAGATATCAACACAGAAGGAAGAGAATTTTTCCCATTTGTGAGTAGTAACAATACGCTTTATTTCTCTTCTGATGGACACTTAGGAATTGGAGGTTTAGATGTATTTGCAGCTAAAATAGATGGCAATTCTTTTGGAGCTGTTCGTAACTTAGGAACTCCATTAAACAGTAACTCTGACGATTTTTCTTTTACATTTGATGAAGAAACCAAAAAAGGATTTGTTGCGTCTAACCGTGAAGGTGGAAAAGGAAGTGATGATATTTATGAAACTACCTTACTCAATCCTATTTGTGATGTAGACTACGTAATTACAGTTACTGACAAAGAAACTGGAGCTGTATTAAGTAATGCAAAAGTTGTATTAGCTGACGATAAAGGAAATAATGTTGGCACAAAAATGACTGACGCTGATGGAAAAGTCGTGTTCAAAGTTACTTGTGACAAAATATGTGTGTTTGAAACAAGCATTCAAGGATATGTTCCTCAAAAAGTAAGTGAAGATAGTGGAGATAATCCTCAAAAATCTATAAACATAGCATTAGCGCCGATCGAAGAAATTATTGAAGATGTTATTGTATTAGATCCTATCTATTTTGATTTTGACAAACACAACATCCGAAAAGATGCTGCTTTTGAACTTGACAAAGTAATCAACGTAATGACAAAGTACCCTAATATGATTATTAAAGTGGAAACACATACAGACATTAGAGGTTCTGCATCTTACAATCAAAAATTATCAGAAAGAAGAGCAACATCTACCGTACAATACATTATTTCAAGAGGCATTGATGCTTCACGATTAAGCAGTGAAGGAAAAGGAGAAAGTTCTCCATTAATTGACTGTGGAAAAAATTGTACAGACGAAGAACACCAGAAAAACCGTCGTTCTGACTTTATTATTATAAGTAAAGATTAATTTTGAATTACACACGATACAAAAAACCTGTAACGACTTCGTTGCAGGTTTTTTTTGTAAATAAAATCATCAAACAGCTTTGATTCTTGCGATGATTGGTTAGCTTTATCATTCAAAATTGAATTGTACTAAATTTAGATATCTAGAAACTAATTTAATCAGCCTTTTCAAAGCATAAAATTAAAATCGGGCACTAAAAAACTAAGACCAATGTTAGAAAATCCAAAAATAAATATAAAACTAAAGCTTTCTGCTTTGTGGACTTCTATACTCTTCTTATACATCTATGCCGACTATTTTGAACTATATACGCCAGAAAAAGTAAAGAATCTCTTTAACAATGCGGAAAAACTAGATAGCCCAAACGCATTACTCATGGCAACCATAGTGATTGCAATACCTATTTTAATGATTGTACTATCAATATTCCTAAAACCAAAAATAAACAGATTGCTAAATATTAGCATCGGTATTTTATTCACCTTACTTGTGATAGTGACGGCAATGGATACCTTTTCTAAATGGTATTCCTTTTACTTGTTTTATTGCATATTGGAAGCAATCCTTACCATCATAATTGTTTGGACTGCTTGGAAATGGCCTAAAGTATAAACAAAAATAGCTAAGACATTTCGTGTAAAACAATCCACAGATTCTAAAAAATAGAGTCAAAACAAATCTTTCCAGCATGCCTATAAATGTCCATGACTCCATACGAATTTGGAAAATATTGTAAGCAAAAATAATTTTATACCCGTTTTGCTTTAAAATTACTCAATAAAAAGGTAGTTATTTTTTCTTTAGTCAAAAAAGAAAATGCAAGCATAGCCATAGCTACGGTTACATTTTATTTTGAAGAATAAAGGAAAAAGCCCAAGTTTTTGTGGGTAATTTTAAAGTGAAAATGGTATTAGTCAGAAAAACTGACATAAAAACATCAAAAACCAAGTAGTTTCACCGTATAATACTAGCGTATTTTAAACTAAATTTGAAGTATTAATAATATACGGTTCCCTAAGTATTGTATTAAGATTTTCATATAAAATTTATTATACGAATGACTACACATGAAAATATACTTATTGGGAGTGATACCTCGACCTCGCTTGCGGCAATTATCAAAAGTCTACAAGAAGTAAATCAGTGTAGTTGTATCACGGCAACACGTGTGTCAGATATTATTCAAATTTCAAAATCCATTCAACCAATGCTGATTATTCTAAGTTTTAGAAATAATCAACAGATTATTAACGCATTGGTATCTTACAACAGTAATTTTTCGATTCCTATTTTATGTTTACATCAAAAAAATGATCGTCCAAATTTACAATTACATCAAGGTATTGTGGTATTTACACAATCATTCGAGTATGGAATTCAGTACAATAACCTAACTACAAATGTGCAAGGAATTTTAAAATTGATTCAAAAAAACAATTCGCTAAAAGCACCAAAAACATTTGCACAAAGTGCGACACAATCCAGCGATCAACTAAACGATTTAACGCGTTATACCTTAGAACTTGATCAGAAAAAAGCCGTTTTAGAAAAAATCAAAGAGCGAATCAAACAATTATATTCGGAGGTAGATCCTGCTACCAAAACACAATTAATGTCTATTGTAAATACCATCAAAATAACGCGAAACGATCGAAAACATTGGGAAAATTTTAAACAGTACTTTGAAAATATAAATCCGCGTTTCCTGAAAAATTTGAGCGCTCGGTTTCCATGCTTAACCGCAAAAGATTTAAAATATTGCTGTTACTTAAAGATGAATATGTCCAACGAAGACATTCGACTCGTTTTAGGAATCAATCAAGAAAGTGTTCGCACACACAAATACCGTTTAAAGAAAAAAATGGTGTTGGAGAAAAATCAAAATCTTCGCAATTACATTCAAGCATTTGCTAGTTAACGTGAATTCGACATAAGAAATATAATTGCTGAGCGTACTAAAATCAATACTTTGTCACTTCGAGCGCAGTCGAGAAGCTACAAAATACTATTTTTTATTGAATCTCGACTGCGCTCGATTTGACATTTGAGTTAAAATACTGAAATACAAAACACTAAAAGCTAAGTTATATCAAGCTCACGCTAGTTAGTTTTCAACAAACTATTCTATCCAAAATAACTACTATTTTCGTATCTTAAGCACATGAAGTATTGCTGTCTTCATGTACCCCAAAATTTAAAAAATACTATCTATTAACAAAAAGTTTACACATCATTTATTGGTATGCTTTTCATCTTTGTCTACGAAATGTCTACGGAAAATTTCGTGTCCTACAAAAGTGTGCATAAATGGTATACGCCTACGTTGATGTAGTTCTCAATTCAATTGCTAATTTTAACATGCTACAAAATTAACCAACCAAACCATGCGCCATTATGATTGAAAAAGCACTTCAATTTACAGGAAAAGCACTCAACCAATTTGCCAAAAAAAAATATGGTCTGGAGGAAGATGTGGTGATTATCAATCCTATAATTGATCAAAATGGTGTGGTTCCTAAAGAAAATCAAAACAAAATTATCATCTCATTGATTCATGTTGAACAAGAAACCACCAAAGCGTTTTACAATAGAAATCAACAACTTAGCAATGGAAACTATGTAAAAGCTCCGCTTTCTCACCGGTATAACTTATTTATTTTAATCACGCCTAACTTTGATAATTACAGTGAAGCCTTAAAATTTTTAGACACTTCCATTCAGTTTTTTCAAATTAATGAACTAATTGATGCTACGCGAAATGCAGAAATTCCGAAAAACTTAGAAAAATTAGAATATGAATTTCAGAAAGGCGAAAATTATTTGCAAATGCAAAATTTGTGGACAGCGCTTGGCGCGAAATACCAACCATCGGTGATTTACAAAGTGAAACTTGTTACAATTCTTTCTGACGAAATTGAAGGATTTGACGCAGGAATCAATCAAATAAATACGGAAACAGATTTAAAATCATAAATATGACCTATACATCACTATTTCGAGTGGCAATTGCACATACCTATTATACATCAGGTATGTGCGAATGTTTGATGTATAAAGCAAATTCAGACACACAAGCTTGGATGCAAACGTATGGACTCATTTTAAAATCAACCACAAACGGATTTGAAGTATATACCGCTACCAATCAACCTATTGAAAACTATTTAAACTACATCAAGCAAGTTTCAAAAACGACTGGTTTTACTTTTGTTGGAACTGCCACAGATTCAAATTTTTACAACTTTACAGAACTTCCTATAAATCAACTAGGTGTGCTAAGCTATTCAAGTACGAACACACAAAATGATGCGGAAGACGAAAGCATTCAACTCATGGAAACTTTTGTCACAGCGACGACTGCACAAGAAGCGATTTCCATAACCATCACTTTTGATGATGTATTAGAGTTACTCAAAGTTGGCAACAATGTACAATTTAGCATTCAGTTGAACGCGCGTGAAACCCAATGGAATTACTATGTCATTAACAATTCCAATCAAGAATTTAAGCAATTAGAGATCCAAAGCGATAACGAAATCCAATTCTCTGATTCAACAGCCGTAACGCTTCAAAATGGACAAAATGCACTATTATTTTCATCAGAAACCACAAAAATTCCTTTAAAAAATAGCGTACAATACAATTTTAATTTAATCAATACCAAAACAACCTTATCAGGCGAACGAACAGAAATCATCATCAATGGATTGCCCATACCAAATCCACAAAATTTACAAGTACAAAAAGACCATACAATAGCATCTTTAATATATGTATATATCTAAGAAGCCTTATTTATTACCATTAAAAAATTAACACGAACTAATAACTATGTTTTATGAATTTATCAACCATTAAATCTCCAGGTGTTTATATCAATGAGATCAATGGATTCGGAAATTCGGTTGTCCCTGTGGCAACTGCTGTTCCCGCGTTTATTGGATACACACCACAAGCCATGTACGAAGGGAAATCGTATACAAATGTACCAACGAAAATTACGTCTTTTTCAGATTTTCAGGCAATATTTATGCTGCCAAATCCAGCACCGCCCGCAGATCCTGCAAAGCAATACAATCCACAGTACTATTTGGTCGCTGAAAAAAGTCAACCCGAAAAAGGAGACTACATGCAAATTGACGGAACTTTTTATTCTATTGTTCCAGATCCAAACACTATATACTATTTGTACAACAGCATTCGGTTATTCTACGAAAATGGTGGTGGTGATGCATACATTGTGTCTGTTGGATCGTACGGAGCGCCGTCGGGAAAACCCATGACGCCAGGCGATCAAATTGTAAATCCAAACGTACAATTGAACGATCTTACGAATGGACTTGCTTTGTTAAAAAACGAAGAAGAACCAACGATGTATATCTGTCCAGAAGCAACTTTACTTTCGGTAGCAAACAACGGAACCTTAATGGCTTCTATGTTATTACAAGCGGAAGAAATGCAAACAGCCGTTTCTATTTTAGATATTATTGGCGGTAGAAATCCTGATCCAATTATGTGGATGAATGATATTACAACCTTCCGTGACAATACAGGAGCCAACGGACTTAACTATGGAACGGCGTATTATCCGTTTGTAGGAACTACAATTATGCAGACTTCTGACTTAGATTACACCAACTTATTTGGTGGCGATTTAAAGCAATTACAACCATTACTAAGTCCAGCAGATAATCCAAATGCATCGGTAGAAACCATTATAGGAAACATTGAAAATCCGACAGGAAAGCCATTAACCGTAAGTCAGTACAACAATTCATTAATTACAGCAAGCAAAACGTATAGTACCATTATCAATCATGTGTTGAGTGATGCCAATATATTACCACCAAGTGGTGGAATGGCTGGTGTAATTACCGTTACGGACAATGAAGTTGGTCCTTGGCAAGCGCCTGCAAATACATCTATGGTCGGTGCATCTTCACTTCCTATAAAACTATCAGAATCACAACAAGCAGGCTTAAATGTGGATGCTGTTTCGGGGAAATCAATCAATGCGATTCGTTTCTTTAACGGTCTTGGAATCCTAATTTGGGGCGCACGAACATTGGACGGAAACAGCCTAGATTGGCAATACCTTTCTGTTCGTAGAACGATGAATTTCTTAGAGCAATCCTGTAAACTTGCAGCACAAGCGTATGTATTTGAACCAAATGACAAAAATACGTGGGAAGGTGTAAAAGCAATGATTGGAAGTTTCTTAACAAGTATTTGGAAACAAGGTGGATTGCAAGGAGCTTCTGCCGCAGATGCATTTTCTGTAACCTGTGGTTTAGGATCCACAATGACTTCAGACGATATTTCAAAAGGGTTTATGAACGTAACGGTTAAAGTTGCGGTCGTACGTCCTGCTGAATTTATCGTACTGACATTCCAACAACAACAAGCTACTTCTAGTTAATCTATAACCAGAAATAAGATCATTTAAACAAAAAAATAATTAACATTTAAAAACATAAAATTATGGCAACAGATGACGGAAGTAAAGAAGGGTCAACATGGCCCATGCCAAAGTTCCGATTTGAAGTAGACTTAGGAACTGAACTTAAAGGAGTAGCCTTTCAGGAAGTATCTGGAATGGACGTCGAAAACCAAATCATTGAATACCGTAAAAGTAACAGTCCTTTATTTTCTACCGAAAAAATGCCTGGCATTGTAAAGTATGGAAATATTACGATGAAACGCGGAGTTTTTGTCAACGACAATACATTTTGGAATTGGCATGCTGAAATTTCTATGAATACCATTAAACGTAGAACTGTACTGATAAAACTATTAGACGAATCTGGAAAAGTAACGATGCAATGGCAGCTAAACAATGCGTGGCCAACAAAAATTACGAGTACCGATTTAAAATCTGATGGAAACGAAGTAGCCGTTGATACCTTAGAAATTGCGCATGAGCAACTGATTATAACGAATGGATAGTAGTACAGCATATCCTGTTGGATTTTACTTTTCACTTTCGTTTGAAGGGGAAGATGCGGCTTTTAAAGAAGTCACAGGAATCAGTAAAGAATTGGGCGTGGAAGAAGTAGCTAGCGGCGGAGAAAATCGATTCAAATATCGATTGCCAACGGTAAGTGCTAGTAAAAACTTAGTCCTCAAAAGAGCCATTATTCCAACAGGATCTAAACTTATTACTTGGTGTTCCAATACGTTAGATACCGGATTATCCGCTGCAATACAAACACAAGATGTATCGGTTGATTTGTTAGATGATGAAGGAAAAGTATTGATGAAATGGACATTTTACAATGCATATCCTATAAGCTATGCCGTTTCCGATTTAAAATCGCAAGAAAGCGAAATTTTAATCGAAACCATCGAATTAGCCTATACCTATTTCAATATCAAATCAACCTCTTAACACGTATACAACTCAAATTATGCCGATAGAAATCAGAGAATTAGTCATAAAGACAGAAATAAAAACGGTTCACGAAAACCTGCATAAAAAACTGAATGCACACGATACTTCAGCCTTAAAAAATGAACTGTTGGACACGTGCAAACGGATGATTTCTGAAGCGCAAAAACGAGGAAAGTATAACAGATAAAAGAAGTTACATAACAAGTTGAGATACGTCTCAGCGGATAAACATATCAATGATAAAGTAAAATTACGATTATGTCATTAGAATACATGAAAATAACGGGTTACAAAGACGAAAACTTTACACAAGCGGTGTCGGGTGATCCGTATCATCTAATGATTAATCCAGAGTCTATAAAATGGAGTCGAACTATTGAATACAATGAACAACAACCCATAGATACAAGTTCAACCTCTCAAAAATACAAAAGTACACCGAGTGACAATCTCAGTTTTGACATTGTCATTGATTGCACAGGTATTGTTGATAACAAACGAACCGATCTGACCAAGGAAATACAAACCCTTGAAGACATTGTATACACCTATAACGGCGATATTCATAGACCCAATTTCGTAAAAATCCAATGGGGAAGCGATTTGGTATTTTACAGTGTATTAAAATCATTTGATACTACATACACACTATTCAAACCAGATGGAAGTCCGCTAAGAGCAAAAATTTCACTGAGTTTCGGAAAGTACATTTCGCCTGACAAGCGCACCAAAGAAGACAGTGAAAATTCGCCCGACATCTCACACATTGTAGAAGTGGTACAAGGTGAAAGTTTACCGCAATTAGCTAACAAAATTTGGAACTCACCATACTATTACATTCAAGTGGCGCAATACAACGATTTGAATAAATTTCGACAATTAAAAGGAGGACAACAATTATTATTTCCACCCATTATAAAACCAAGCTAAATGAGTGCATCAACAACAATTACTAGTGGCGGTTTAGCCACCTATACAGTTAAAACTAATGGATCCGCTATTCCTGATACAATTGACGTACAATCAGTTGAAGTTGAAAAAGGCGTCAATAAAATTCCAATAGCAAGAGTGGTCGTTATCGACGGAACACCTGCTACGGAAACCTTTGAAGCAAGTTCATCTAGCACGTTTGTTCCTGGAAACACCATTACCATTGAAGCTGGGTACGATTCTAAAAATCAAGTCATATTTAAAGGAATCATTACCAAACAAAGCATTCGTATTCATGGTGGAATGGGTTCTGTATTAGAAGTAGAATGTCGTGATGAAGCTATAAAAATGGTCGTCGGACGGAAAAGTTTGACGTATTCCAAAAAGAAAGATAGCGACATTATGAGTACAATTATTGGCAACTATTCCGGATTGACCGCAGATGTAACAGCGACCACGACAGAATGGCCAGAACAAGTACAATACTATGCAACAGACTGGGATTTTGTACTCGCTCGTGCTGAAACAAACGGAATGATTGTCACGGCATTAAACGGAAAAGTATCTGTATTTGAACCAAGTAAGGATACAACTTCGGTATTAAAAATTACGTATGGAGACAATCTGTTAGAATTTAATGCCGCATTAGACTCCATTACACAATTAGGTTCGGCGAAAGCAACTTCTTGGGATTTTACCACGCAAAAAACCATTTCGGGAGATGCTACAAGCAGTTATGCTGGTCCAGGAAATTTATCGTCCAAAACGCTCTCGGAAGTCGTGGGACTTTCTGATTATGAATTGCAAAGTACGGCACCCATTCAAAATGCAGATTTAACAAATTGGTCGAAAGCCGCATTGGTAAAAAGTGCGTATTCCAAAATACAAGGAGATGTAAAATTTCAAGGAAGCAATTTGGTAGATCCAGGGAAATACATCACACTGGCAGGATTGGGCGCTCGTTTTAATGGCGATCATATCATTTCCAACGTACAACATATCATTGGACATGGAAACTGGACAACCGAAGTCTCTGTTGGCTTATCACCTATTTGGTTTACAGAAGAACCTGATGTGATGGCGCCACCAGCTGCTGGATTATTGCCCGGCGCGCAAGGATTGTTCAATGCAACGGTAAAAAAAATGTATGAAGATCCTAATAGTCAATATCGAGTATTAGTAGATATTCCATTATTTGATCCGAATGGTGAAGGATTATGGGCGCGTTTAACGAATTTCTATTCCACTTCTGGCGCAGGCGCGTTTTTCATGCCTGAAGTTGGTGATGAAGTAGTCGTTGGTTTCTTAAATGAAGATCCACGCTATCCAATCATTTTGGGAAGTATGTATAGTTCATCGAGCAATAAGCCGTTTGAAGGTTTAGATCCAGATGAAAAAAACACCATCAAAGCAATTGTGTCTAAAACGGGAATCAACATAAAATTTGATGATGAAAACAAAGTACTTACGCTAGAAACACCAAGCAAAAACACGGCTATTTTTAGTGACAAGGACAAAGAAATTACCATTAAAGATCAAAACAACAACAGCATTGTAATGTCTGAAAGTGGCATCACGATTAAAAGTGATAAAAGCATCACGGTACAAGCCACACAAAATTTAACACTTAAAGGCGATCAAGGAGTTACGATTGAATCTTCTGGCGGCGATGTTCAAATCAAAGGATTAAATATCAAAGAAACTGCGCAGATGCAATATTCAGCAGAAGGAAGCATGACAGCCTCTTTACAAGGTGGAACAGAAACCACGATTAAAGGTGCGATGGTGATGATTAATTGAAAAAATGTTAGATGTTAGATGTTAGATGTTAGATGTTAGATGTTAGATGTTAGATGTTAGATGTTAGATGTTAGATGAAAATTAAAAAAACTGAACGTCACTTCGAGTGAAATTTCGCAGAAATTTAGTATCGAGAAGTACTTTAAAAAAACAATAGAAAACAGACGAAAGAACAAAGAGTCCATACTTTTTTAGTCATTCAATCAATCTTTGAATCTTTCAATTAAAAACACAAAACTATGCCACCAGCAGCACGATTAACCGATTTTCATGAATGTCCAATGGTCACACCTGGCTTGCCTCCAATACCGCATGTTGGCGGACCCATTGTGGGTCCTGGAGAACCTACCGTTTTAATTGGCAAATTGCCCGCCGCACGCGTAGGCGATATGCTCGTCTGTGTAGGACCGCCAGATTCTATTGTAAAAGGATCGGCAACAGTAATAATTGGCGGAATGCCAGCCGCACGCATGGGAGACACAACCGCACACGGCGGATCAATAGTATTGGGAGATTTTACAGTAATGATCGGTGGATAGAGAAGCAAACATAACAAAAGAGTTTTTAGGCTCAGGTTGGTCATTTCCCGTTACATTTTCGGCAGGAAACTGTCAATTGCAGCTTACGAAATACGAAACAAACATCAATGAAATGATCCATTTGATCATGCAAACAATTACGGGAGAACGCCCTTTTGAAGCACAATTTGGTTCAGGATTACAAACATTTTTCTTCAAAGAAATGCGTCCAACATTACAAGGAGAAATTAGAGAAGCTGTTAAAACGGCACTATTAAACAATGAACCTCGAATCAAAGTGTTGTCCGTTGCTGTCACATTTGCCGATTTACTAACTGGTTTGGTAGAAGTAACCATCAATTACATGTATAACCAAACAAATACGAGACATAATTATGTGTATCCTTTTTACATAAAAGAAGGAACAAATTTACAACGATAAACTCATGAATCAATTCGATCAACATACCGCAATCATAGCACTAGAGCAAGCTTTAGTGCCTTCTGCTGGGTTAGTTGATAGTAGAACAGAAGCAGATAATTTACGCTTCTTAGTAGATATTGCTTCATTATTTAATTTTTACGATCAAACCAATAAAATTAATGGAAATTGGTCGCCTTTTTTACTAAAAGATCCTGTATTTTTAGTCGCTTCCATTGCAAAAACATCCTTTCAAAAAGCATATTCGTTATTTATCAATACCTGCGTGCAATTGGAAAAGTCTTTACAGACAGATATCAATACGGCGTTTATTTCAAATGCATTTAACCAACTTTTCGATCAGCTTACCTATATTTTTCATACGATTGAACGCTGGACGTATTATATGCAACAATCAAGTTTGGAATACAATCTCAGAACGTACATCATTCAACAAGTAAAAGAGAAACAGAGCGCGCTACTTTGGGCACTTTTAGCCTTAAAAAGTGATCTGAATATCAATGGTATTATTCCTAACATCAATCCTGTTGACACCTTTGCTTATGAAAATTATGATCAAAAAATCTGGAAAGAAAGCAAAGGAAAACAACCGTATTGGGAACTTCTAAACCTGAATTTTTCGCCTGAAACCGACTATGTATATTTCTTTTTTAAAGATTTTATCACGCTTATTCAAAAATTAACACCTTTATTAAAAGATTCATTTTCAGCTATATCAAAAGAAATCAACACTATTATTGAAAATGCTTATACTGCGTTGACAAAAGCGTTAGACCTCTTTTTTTCCATGGCGGAATCTATTGCAGAAAAAGTAATACAATTTATAAAAGACGTTGCTGAATTTGTACATAGCATCATTCACAAAATTAGAGAAGGATTAAAACAAAAATTGGAAAGCCTCGAAAGTAAAGATGCTTCCGAAGCCATACAAACTATATTGGCTGATTTTGACACATTGCAAGACTCGATAAAAGGAATGAATGTCGAAGATAATTATCAAGATGTAAAAGGAATACTTGCTAAGATTCTCAAAGCGTTGAAAGCAATTGTCATCGATATTGTGAGTCTACTTTTAAAGTTTGGAGAATCAATCCTTCAACTTATTCAAGAAATTTTTGAAGTTATTGCAACCACGTTCATCCAGATTGCCAAAGATCTTTATGACGTGTTGAAAGCAATTATAGGGTATATTTTAACGAAACAAGTACGCCTAGATATTTTCAATGGCATCAAAGGAACAGGGAAATCATTGTTTGATTTTTACAGCAATTGTATTTCGTATGCCGAAACGGAATTGGAATCGGTGCAAAACGTTCCAGGACATTTTCCAGATACTATTTTGCTGAGAACTTTCACGAGTTTGCTAAAAATTTATCAAACACAATTCAATTCATTATCCGAAAAACATTTACATTTTTATTATAATGATATTTTAAAGCAACTTCCAAATAGTGTTTCGCCTGATACGGTTTTTGCGGCTTGCAATTTGGCAAAAAAAACAGCCACATTCCAACTTCCAAAAAATACGGTATTCAATGCTGGTTTGGACGCTAATAAACAAGCGATTCTATTTGAAACCACCAATACTGTTTCCCTAAATCCTGCTTCAATTGCAAACGCTTATACACTTGCCATTGGCGAGCCTGATAAAAAGCTGTATTTGCAAAAATTACCGCCTGTAAATGTGGTCGCCAAAGATGAAGATGGTGCTATTAAAACTTGGAAAACTTTTGGTTCTAAAAATACGTCCATTAGCAACACAAAAAAGTTGGCAATTGCTTTTGCTTCACCTTTATTTTTTCTAGCGGAAGCGAAAACAAGAACCATCCAATTAACATTTACGTTAGCCGATTCTGATGCTTCAGCTATTTCTAAAGATACTATCGCTTGTTATCTAAGTACTGAAAAAGCTTGGTTTCCTATTCCTGAACAAAGAATTGAATCCACTCAAACATCTGATATTGTAACACTTACCATTACGTTGCAACTAGAAGATCCAGCAATTACTGCATTTGCCAAAAATCCTGATGGATACATAAGTGATTGGCCACTACTTAAAATCGAGTTTTTAAATACGATAAACGTACAGAATCCTGCCTCAATTAAAACACTCAATATTCATATTGATGTAAACGGATTGCAAAACTTTGCGCTGTATAATGATTTTGGACAATTGAACGCTAAAAAACCGTTTCAACCTCTTGGACCTTCACCAGCTGTTGATCAAAGTTTTATGGTTGGTAGTGCGGAAATATTTAGCAAACCCACAAGTAGTTTTACTTTAACCATGAATTGGAATCCTTTTCCTGCCAATTTTGATTTTGCAGTTTACTACAAAGAATACAATGATTTTTTAAATGATGTATATTCAAAAGATCCTAAAGATATTGCAAACGCTAAAAAATTGCTTGAAAAAATTCTAGATTTAGAACAATCACTATTTCAGAAAATAATAACATCGCAAGAAACACTTTTCAAGTCATTATTTAATACTACAAAAACCAAAGCAAGCACATTAGTTACAGAGAAAAATAATATGCTCAAAAAGACAATTGAAGTGGAAGACGATACATTAAAAACTTTAATTGATCCTAAAAATGCAACGATTGAAAAAGTAATTAAATTTCATAACACCTTACTTTCCTTCATAATTAAAGAAGAAACAGCACTTTTAAAACAAATTGAAACTGATGGAATTTTAGATCCTAAACAAATTACAGAAACAGAACAAAGGGTTTTATCTGAAATTATTACGACCAAAATTTCAATATTTAATAGCTTAAATGCTGCTGAAAACAACTTAGTAAAAACGCAACTTCCGAAGAGTAAATCTGTATTCAAAAATGCAATCAATGCAATTTTTAATCGTCATACAACTACTCTGCCATTGGAAGATAATACTTCTGTTGACACTACGGAATTTCAATTTTCCAATGACTCTTTCAAAGTCAATTTTAAATGGTTACAAAACGGATTATGGAAATATTTTAACACAAGTCAAAAACCCCAAGATGTGATAATTTCGTCCGAATCTGAACAGAATCTTTTTTTCCCTTCGGATTCCGATGATCTAAATATTCCAGACACACAAACCTTTACGTTTGCTGGTTTGGAAATAAATCAAACAGAAGTAAATCCGACGCTTCAAAAAACACAATTACAACTTTCAGAAAAAAGTACTGCTGGATTTATAAAAATGCAGTTTGTTACGCCCAATGATGGTTTTGGCTTAAATTTATATCCAAAAGTAATAGGCGCCATTGCGTTGTATAATGGCAGATTGATTACTGAAAAAAGCAGTGAAAATTTAGTAAATCCACCAAATTTACCATTCACACCTACCATTAGCAGCTTTTCAGGAAATTACACGGCTACTGTAAACTATGATTTTTCAAATACTGACGAAACGTATCCGTTAGAATGTTTTTACAATACACCTTTTGAAAATTATAAAGTGTATGATACGATTGATGGAATTATTACAAAAAACACAACCATTGGAAGTTCTCCTGCAAGAAATGAAAGCGGAACAATTATTCCGCTGACAACTTTGCCATTAGCACCCACATTTTCGGCTAAAGGACAATTATTTTTAGAATTGCAAGATGTCATTGCGCCTGCTAAAGTGAGTTTCTATTTTGAATTGGCACGAACGTATACTGAAAAAGCTGTCACTAAGAATAAAGTAAGCTATTCCTATCTGAGTACAAATGGTTGGAAAACGCTGACCTCTATTGCTGATGGAACAAATGGTTTTACCTGTTCGGGAATTATTACCATCAATATTCCTTCAGATATTACAAACGAGCATGAAACGATGGCTGGAAACAATTTTTGGATGGCTATTGGCACAAAAATGAATCCAGATAATTTACCGCAAACTTCCTTTTTAAAAACCAACGGAATTACGCTGCAACGAATTGTAACTTCAACTGATTTTTCAATGGAGAAACCACAAATTAAAGCGAATATAATCACGAGTCCAAAAACCGCCATTCCTGAAATTTCAGCAACCGTGCAACCGTTTCCTTCTTTTGGTGGAAAAGCCGCAGAAACGAATATGCAGATGAATTCACGCGTAAGCACACGATTAAAAACAAAAGATCGTTTGGTCACGGCGGAAGATTATTTTAACGTAATCCGATTGGAATTTTCAGAAGTCTATTATTCAAAAACCATTTATACAGCAAAAAAAGCCATTACCTATGTAATGAAACGTGTTGCGGATGCTTCCGATGCGAATGCTTTTGTGCCGCTATTAAGCGAATGCAAAGAATTGGAAATTCAAAAGTATATCAAAGAAAGAGTTTCTCCATTTGTAAAAGTTAAGGTAGAAAATTTTGAACTAAACTATGTAAAAATTACCGCAAACATTCAACTTCAAAGTGATGAAGATGTAACCAACATTGCCAAAGAAATTAATACGGGTATCAACCTATTTTTAGCACCTTGGATTACAAGCGCACAAACACAAATTACCATTGACACAGGCTTGAACACAGCGCAATTAGCCTCATTCATTAACAGTTATGACAGCGTTTTGGAAGTAAAAAGTATTTCGTTTCAAATTGGCACGAAAGATTTTACCACAGGAGAAATTATATACAACTCAACTAGCACACAGGAAATTGCACGAAAAGACGGAATGATACTCGTTCCATCTTTAAACAACACCACAGAAAACAGTTTAATTAAGTACCATTTATGACACCGGAAAACTACATAGTAGACACACAACTTCCTTTGGAACTTGATTTTAAATCGCTCAAAGCGGAAGGACTTGCCTATATCCAAAAACATAGTGGTACGGAATGGTCAAACTTAAATCCGAGCGATCCTGGTGTGACTATTTTGGAGCAATTGTGTTATGCGTTTACCGAACTTGGCTATTGTGCAAATTTCTCGATGAAGGATATTTTGACGCAGAAAAATGGCAATTTAACCGTTGATAATCAGTTTTATACACCACAAGATATTTTAACAACGTCACCCATTACAATTGAAGATTACACAAAATATATCATTGATCGGGTTGAAAATGTAAAAAATGTCATCAGTAAACCAATTCCTGTACACCTTCCTTTTGTAAACGGTGTATATCAAATATATCTATATTGTGATTCAATAGTGATTGATTCGCAAGAAATTGAAAAAGAAACTTTTTACCTCTTGAATAGCTGTCGAAACTTGGGTGAATTGTTTTTAATGCCAAAAGTTTTAGTTCCTAAATTGTATACCATTTCAGGAAATTTAAAGCTAGAATCAGGATACGATATTCACACCATCCTTCCCGAAATGATGCAAACCATTAACGATTACATTTTTCCAGATGTGACGCAAACGGGTTATGATAAATTAAAAGCGGCAGGCGAAACAACCAATGACATTTTTAACGGGCCAAAATTGCAAAACGGCTGGATTCCTTCTGAAAGTATTCAACCCAAAAAAGATTCCATTCAACCTTTTGAAATTACAAAACTCATCCAAGGAATTGAAGGTGTACAAGCTGTTTCTGGTATTTCTTTTGGAGACGATACGAAACCTGCAACTTGTGCCGAAAATGAAATTTTAACTTTTGACTTTTCAGCGTCTTTTTTAACCACGAAAAACGCTTCAAATCTGCAAGTGAGTACGCATGGAAAATCATTAAATGCGTCACTAAATATGTCTTTAATTGACGAATTGGCAAATATGCAGCAAGTGAGCTCGCAAATCAATGAAGTTGCTGCGGTACAACTCGCACCAACACTTCCGAAAGGAAAATTTAGAGATATTACAAGTTATTATTCCATACAAAATACATTTCCGGAAGCGTATGCCGTTGGACTCAATGCGGTGAATGAAAATGCACCTGAGTATCAAGTAGCGCAATCGCGACAGTTGAAAGGATATTTGAGTTTATTTGATCAACTATTGAGCAATCAATTTGCCCAATTGGCAAACATTGATAAGTTATTTTCGTTTAAAAATGCAATTACAGGAACGCCCGCAGAAGTTGAAAATTATAACAATACAAAAACTGCTCAAGAAAAAGCAAAACCTAAATATCCTGCGCCGTTTGAAGTGTTTTCACCGACGTATTTTTATCAATCGCTATACACAAGTGTGCCCAATGTAGAACCGCTTTTGCGAAACAATCAAGTCTTTAATTTTGGGCCTGTTTCGCAATCCGAATCGGCTTTAGCACACAAAAATTGGTTACAATATCAAGATGATCCATACAACTCTTACATGTACGGATTGTTGGTATTTACAGAAAAAGATACCGTAAATCTACAACGTAGAAACGAGTTGCTCGATCATTTATTGGCACGTCATGGCGAATCGCCTTTAGTAATAGATACGCTCATTTACAGCACCGTATATTCGGGTGATGTTTTGAAAGATGCAGTCATTATTAAAAGTCTGTATTTGCAAAATTTAGGCATTTTATCATACAATCGAACCAAAGCCTATAACTGTATTGGCGCAAAAAAATTAGAAGCCATCGTCGTTCCAATAACGCCGGCACTCATTGTAACCTTATCAAAAAGAGAAGTTCCAGAAACCGTAAGCGAACGCGAAATAGAATTAAAATACATTTCAAATCATTCTGCGGAAGAAGTTGAAAAACATCGAACCATAAAAAAAACACAAAAAGCGTTACAAAACATCTTAACACATACCTATAAAAATAATGGTGTGTATGATACTGCGCTCATGAATGAAACACAAAAAATAACGGCGCAAGATACGCTCAATTATGCAACGCTTTCGCTGAAACTGAGTCTATTGCTGACATTGCAACCATTTTATATCAATTTCATTCAAGAAAGTGTAGATCCTGAAAATAGACCGCAAGGAAATTCAGAAGTGATCGTTCCGTTTCCATCCGAAGAAGTTTGTTCACAAATTGAAGTTGCACTTTGGATGATAACCGAACGCAAAGGTATGATTGCGATAGAAACAAATCTGTTGGTACAATTGGGAAGTTTTGAAGTATTTATTGGGAAATTCATCAAGGAATCAAACACATATACTTATTATAAATATGCTACTTTATTACACTATCAAGGGTGTATCGTACTTGCGGACGCGTTTGATACCATGCCAACTTGTATTGTAGAAATCATACTTAGTGATGAATCTGCTTGGACAAAAGTAGCTACGACTGATCTATCTGATGAATTGACAAATTACGCTGTTGACATCGGTCAAACAACATTCAAATGGAATATAATTGCAACATGGAACGATACCGATGAAACATCTATCAATCATCCCATCTTTGAAAGTATGTTGTTATGGATTTTTCCAGATTTTATTAAAAATTTTAGTGCGTCTGCATGGCAACAACGACTCTCCTATTTTCAGGAAAGTCAATTACCAATTGACTTACAAGCTACTGCTTTGTATGCTTCAGCGACCGATTTACAAACATTAATTCCATTGTATGTAAGTTGGTATAATGCGCTTATTTATAGTACCACAACAGCTTCGTATGACACAACCACGGCTACTGCTAGTGCTGGAAGTTTGATTACTTTATTAAAACAACTAAAAACAACGCCAACCGATGTATAACCAAGGAGCACATATCGTCACGCGTTGTCAATGGAATACCTCATTTGATTCTAAAAATTTGGCGCATCAATTACAAACGGATATTAGTACGTGGAGTTCGTATAAAATGAAGCGTATTATCAATCGGGTGTTTGATAATATTTGCCCTGAAGGTCAAACTTTGAAAATTAGCAAATTAGCTATTGATTTGGGTTCAATTACCTACGAAAATATGTTGAGCGAGTTTCCTGTACGGTTGGAAGAAGCGTTGCGAAATGCATTGCACGACATGATTATGTATCCAAAAAGTGGCGATAAAACCTTGGAAATTGTGAACGAGCATATTGCACAAATTAATGTGTTGCGCAATTTTCTTTTAGAAGGAATGATGCCGTGGAATTACCAAGAAACTTATGGAACGGCGCATCAAATTATGCAATCGCAATTGGTCAACAATCGATTGGATGTCATTCAAATGCTTCAAGAAATTGGATTGCAAAAAAATGTTCGCAAACGCCTTGCTTGGCAGTTTAATGATGTAATTATTAAAAAAATTATTGCAGGATTAGAACCAAACAATCATCAGCAAATTATCAGTTTTTCAGAAGAATTTGTAAAAGTTCAAGAAAAAGAAACCATTGTGCAAACGAGTACCAACGATCTAAAAAAGAATATTTGGTTGTGGATTTTAAACTATTTATTTACAGATAGAGGAACTATTTTTAATAAAGTCGCTTTTGTTCGAAATACGGTAGAACAAATGGCAAATCATTTTAATGTATCGTACGAAGCGATGTTAGAATTGATTGAAAGTGCGATTGATCGTGCAACTATATATTCTCAAATGAGTAAAGGCTTTATCGCAATTTTAAAATCATTATCCGAAGAATTACATCACACCTCATTTTCACAGGTAAAAACAGTGCAACAAAAAGAAAATTTTTGGTTAAAAGTGACCGATTATTTTAATCAACCTGCTAAAAGAAATACCTACAAAGCCAAGAATGAATTCAATGAATTGGTCATTAATTTATCCAAATTAGATGCAACACGTTTTCAAAAAATTGTGCTACATGTGGAACAAAAACCAACCACGTGGAAAACTATTTTGAAAGATTTAATTCCGGCGGCAATCGAAAATTTATTTGTCGCTGTATCGCCTTCGCAATCGAAAAATGTCCTAACTCAGATTTCATTTTTATCAAAATTAAACACGACAACTTCGTTAAAAGTGAATCCGCTTGATTTGTACACTTTTGGAATTGAATTTTGTATGGAACATCAACATACTTCGGTTGCTAAAGATGCTTTTTTAACCTATACGATACAAAAATTAGCGAAGCAACAACAATTGACAAAACTTGCCATTTTGGAATATTTTACAGCTGCTAACGTAACAAATACCGCTAAAAAAATAAGCTTTATTTCCTTGTTTAAAGAATTAGACATTTTATATCAAAACGAAATTTCAGTTACAAAAACGTTCACTTCAGAAGAAACTTTACAACAACTAATACAAGAATATATTTCTGATATTCAACAACTTAAAACACATACAAAGAAATTTAAAACCCTCGAAAAAACAATTCAACAATGGATTTCAGCTTCGCCTATTACATTTTGGGAAAAAATTTCTAGCATACAAAAAACACCAAAAGTTACCCATCATATTACGGCGTTGATTGCTTCGTATGGAACCGAACGATTCCTCAAAAAAGTACAACCAACGACCTTTACAATTCTCGAAAATATATATCGAATTATTGACGAATTGATTACTAAAAACGCCAAAAAAGCAACGCCATTACGAGCAATTAAATACATTTTATTAGAGAAAGGTTTGGAAGTTTTATTGGAAAATGAAACGTTAACTACAACACATTTCTTTGCGAAATTATTATCTACGTTAAAAGCAACTTCAACAAGTTCAACGACTTTAAAAATATCCAATACAGACTTTGAAGAAGCGATTCAATTGGTCTTAAAATATCCAAAAACAAAATCACTTTCGTGGACTTCTCAAGAATTTGAAGCCATTCAAAAACAATATAAAGTTCAAGAAGCGCAGACGCCAATTGTAGCGATTTTAGAAATGTTAGCACAGCCAAATCAGGAAATAATTGTTGCGGATCGCATTTCAAAATTAGTCCGTACTAAAAAAATTACAACAACTGAATTTAAAACACAGGAAACGAATTTTATTTCCTATCTACTTTACAACGGAATTCAACTTCGTGAACGCTTGATATCACGCTTTTTGAAACAAATTTCGACAACAAAAACGTCATTAACAGCATCAAAAATCAAAGCGATTTTAAACGATTGTTTTTGGCAATCATTGGTGTTGTATGAAAACTATCGTGGAAACGAACGCAGGTTTGCAAAACTGTTTCAAGAAACCGTTCAAGAAACGTTTCCAACTGTGAAAATGATCACAAAAAAGAACCCAATTGCTGTTCACAAAAAATCATTAGTGACACCTTATAAAATACCCGTTACCGTATTATTTGAAGCATTACGCAATCATTTAAAAACAGAAAAATCAAGTATTCAAATTGGGAAAACAACGTATTCATACGCCGAATTATTTCTAGTTGGTTTGGAAACATCACCCATAGCAATGAGAACGATGATTCGTGAAACGCTTCAAACAGAAAAACAACTTACACTGTTACGTGAAGCCATTCGTTTTGAGGAATTTATCGTATTCATCGCAAGTGACGCATCCACTGTTCAGCAAGCAATTTTCAAAGCAATTCATGTCATATTTGCACTTGCAAAACAACTTGGAAATACGCAAATATTAGCTTCGTTGCAAGCTATTTTCTGGAAACAAACTATTGCTGTTATTCAAGGAAAAAATACACCAACGAAAGTCCTAAAAATGCTTATTAGCACCACATTTGACAAACTTTCGGAAATTGAAACATTAGATCAAATTACGATTGTAAAACACATTCAAAACAGCGGATTGAAGATGCCTGAAATTTTGAAAAAGGCATTGATTCAAAGACATCGTGTTTTTGAATTGGTTACAGAAGAATTACCAACAGAAACACTTTCAGAAGCTATCAAAACCTGTATCGAAGATGGAAAAATTGAATTATTGAGCGAATACCTCATCACGCAGTATACCATTCCGGCGTGGTTTCAACACGAAAAAGCTGTTGATTATCAAGGTATTGTAAATGAAATTTTAGCACAACAACCTTTAGTTGTCTTAAAAACAATTCGCAATCAGCGTATTTCAACCCTACAACTGACGAAACTTTCACAAACCATTCGTTTTTCAATCTTAGTGAAATCTTTACTAAAATTATATCCAACACAACAAAAACAGTTGTTAGATATACAGAAGCTGCATGAACTTATTGCGTTGATTTCCATACCCGGAATTTCCACCAAAAGTTTACAAGAGATTTTAGTTCAAAAAGTACTCACAGCTTGGCAAACGTCCAATTGGAAACTGATTGCAAATACAAGCATTTGGAACGAATTTTTATGGGAAACCTGTGCTAAAAAAGGTGTAAAAGAACATGATTTTTTCAAAGCCATAAATACGATTAAAACCGTGTTGCCTACCTCATTATTGGTAACGTACAAAAACAGCGTACCAATTGAAAAAACAACTGTGAAAATTTCAAAAGATATAGAATATAAAAACCCTAAAAAATTGCCTATGGATATAACATCAGAAAAACTACTTACGGAAGGAATCTATGTTCCAAATGCAGGCTTGGTATTGTTGAATAATTACTTTTTAATGTTGATGGAACGTTTGGGAATTATTGCTGACAAAGCTTTTAAAACGAAAGACGATCAATTGGATGCAGTACATTATTTTCAATATATCGTTACCGGATTGACACAAACCGACGAATCTTTATTGACTTTAAACAAAGTATTATCAGGGCTTTCGCCAAATACGCCTGTGAAAGATTCCATAGAAATGACGCCAGACCAAAAGCAATTGATTGATGGATTGATTCAGGCAGCTATTGGATATTGGTCAGCTATTGGCAATACATCCATCAACGGATTTCGTGGAAATTGGCTGGTACGAGAAGGTATTTTGAGAGAAACAGAAGAGCGTTGGGAATTGACCGTTGAAAAAAGAGCGTACGATATTTTACTGATGAAATCACCATTTTCATTTTCAATTATAAAATTACCGTGGATGCAAAAACCATTACACGTAACCTGGCCATATTAAACATAAAAAAACCATGAAAAAACACGAAAAACCATCCAAAATAGACAGTAGTTAGGTTTTGAAAATCAAATACTTAACATATAGAATAATCGTAAAACGGTTAAAAATTAATTAACAAACTAAAACATTATATTTATGAACTCTTACAATGAAAATCTACATTCGAGTGTCGTTTCGTCGTTGAACGAACAAGAATTAGAGCTGCAAAAGGTAAAATCGAAACTAGATGCATCTATGTTTTCACTTTACTACGCTCAAAGCGAACGAATTACAACTGCTGAAAAGCTAGAAGTAACCAACAGAAAGTACACTTTTCAACAAAAAGTACACGAACAAGCAATCACAGATAGTGATTTGTCTACCAACGTATTGGCATCTTCCAAAAACGTAAAAACATATACTGCAAAATCTGTTACAAATACATCTGTTGCTGCCGCAAATGTTCAGATTGCAGCTAATGCTATTTTAAAACTAACTAGCGATACAGGAAGTATTTTTAGCATTATTAGTGCAGCTGACTTTGGCACGGAAATTTACACACAAAGTCAGAATGCGTATAATTTGATGAATATTACCGCGTATACAGCCGAACAAACCTCACAACACAGTATGGAAGCTTCTCAATTAATTGCAGAAGTACCCGCAAATACACTTGCCAACAAAGCTACTACAACAGACGCTTCTGTGAAAAGCTTATTGAGTGTGACTACTGCGCAATTTAATGCGACGACACAAGAATTGGCTTCTGAAAATACAAAATTAGCAACTGCAAATACCAATGAGAAAAAAGCAGAAGGTATTTTAGAAGATATAAGTGTTGCATGTAATGCTACTTTTCAAGCTTACCGACTGAATAACAGAGAATTAAATTTAGATTTAAAAGTAGTAGTTCCAACAACTGTGGGCGATCGTACCAACTATACGGTTTCTTTTTTACCGTATACAAGTCCTTTTTCTCAAAATAGAGTAGCTGGCGTAGAAAATCCTGATGGATATCCTGTACAAGATTACTACATCATGTTGGTAAAGGATAGTAAAAATGACACATTTTCTATCAATAATGCAGAAGATATTGTAGCAAAGAATGACCGTAGCAGATTTTATCAAATTTCACCAAAAACTCTTACCAAACCCATTACGTTGCAAAAAAATCAAACATTAATTGATTTTCCTAAGATTGACGATACCAGTACTATAAGTCAAAAAATTTATACTTCTGAATTGTCAGATACGGATGGCGATGCGATGAATTTAGGAGCTAATTATGTAGTGGTGGTTTTTGCGGTATTATCAACAAGCTACAAAAAAATAATCAACACGTTTGATGATTATATGACAGCACCGAGCCAAATGTTTACATTAACGAATCAATTAAACACAGTAAGCGGAGACAATATTCATGCTACTGGAGGCGATACGGAGGAAGTTTTAACAGCTACTGATAATTTAACGACTGGCGCTATTTCGGTTACGGAAGAAAAAGTTGTAGCTCTTGAAAAAATTAAATTTCAAGTTCTCGAAAAACCACATTATGAAGTACAATACCGATGTGTGTTTTTACCTGATAATACAGATTTAATCAAAGGATTATTGACGGTTGAAGGATTGTTTGATATAGAAAGAGAGACTAAACAGTTAGAAGAAATAGCTGATTATTATGATCCTCAAATCTCAGATACCAAAGAGGAAATCAATTCGTTAACTTCTGAAATTTCTGGACTTGAGCTACAATTGAAGGAAAATACGCAAATTATTGATGATGAAAACACCAAAGCTCCTCAGAAGAAAAAGTTAGAAAAAGAAAATACAGATTTAACAACTGCTATTGAAAAGAAAAAAGCGGAATTAATTGCGTTACAAGCTAAATTAGAGACACTTGAAACCGATGAACAACAAGCAATTGAAAACTTAACGAAAACAGAGCATATCAAACCAGGATTCTTCTTTAATTTAACAACAGCGGAGCAAATTGCTGCGGGAAGTTACACTGCCGTTGACAAAGATACTCCAGATACGGCAAGTGCTGTATTCTCCTATTTAATTAATGAAGCAAAAGTTGATTGGAAAAAAGTTGATTGGAAAAACGTCGATATTCAAAAAGTAGAGGAAGATATTAAAAAGGTCATTGAAGATATTGAAAATTTAGAGCTTGTAAAGTTTATTGAAGATATGATAACCTTACTGAATGATGCTTTAAAAATAAACATAAAAAAAATACTTCATGACTTTGCAAACTTCATCAATGATCTTACTTTACTACATAATGGATATCAATTGTATTCTATGGAAATTGACATAAAATCTGATACAACTGATAATTTTGGAAACCGATTGATTGATAATAATAAATATATTCCAGCAATCGTAGCAATTTCAAATAGTACTGTAGATGTAAACGAGCAGTTTACAAATTCGCTCTCAGATTTTCAACATACGGCGACATTTACGTATGTAGATCCAAATCCAAATGCAACTTACTAACATTTAAAACTAAGAAATTATGAGCACACTAAAAACATTAGTTCCTGCACAACAACAGCAATACGGAATTACCGAACGTAAAAAACAAGAGTTAGATCAGCTTACACAACAAGTATTAGATGCGCAAGATACCGTAGAACAGTATGAAGCTATTGTAAGTTCGCTAACACAAAAATCGAATAAATTACAAGCCGAACTTGCCACCGCAGAAGGAAACAAAACGCAAGCATTGAGCAATAAAGATTTGTTAGACACAATGGTTAACAACGCAAAGGATTTACAAAATAATTCCGAAATTACCTTTGATGCAATTGTGTTGGCAGATGCTAAAATAAAAATCGTTGCTACCGAAATAAAAACAACGATTAACAATTTAATTTATTCGGCGGAAGTCATCAATAAACTATCAAACTTAGTCATTCGCAAAAAAGCGGTCAATCCATTAATTTCGGATGAATTAATTACGATGGTTACAAAAGCGAGCACGGATGCAAATAATGCTGTAGCACTAACTTTAGTAGCATTGCAATCGGTTTTTTCATCACAGGCAACTACGTTAGAATCGGAAGCGGCAATGTCATTACAACTGTTACAAGCAACAAAATTATATGAACTAATAATTGGACAAGAGGTTGATGATATTCAAAATGAATTGCCACAAGATACCATTAAATCCTTATTAGAAAATGCATACAACATTACAAGTGCTATGTATGATGAAGCTCTTACAGCTTCCAAAGATACCATCAAGCAATTAAGTGATGTACAAAGCAAACTTAGTGATGCACAAGTACAACTTGCATCCTTACAATCTGGACTTGCCGCTGCAAATGCCGCTGCGTTAGCCTCTTAAAAAAGATGATCTTAATGGACTTATAAATAAACCTAAAACAACAGCATTATGGATACTGTATTTAAAAATTTCTATCGAAACTTATATAATCGAACCAATGGTTTTATACCCACAAAACCTTTAAACCAGAATATATATCCAGGTGATTTTTTTCAAATTAAAAATGGAGAACTTATCATTCTGGGAAATATCTTTAGAAACAATATTGTACATGTTGATGATGTCGTTTTTAACAATGCTATTAAACTCAATTCCGCTAGTTGGAACTTTAGTGATGGTGCTACCAAACCCTATTCGGGAAGAGGTAACGGGCAAAATCCTTTAGATGGTGATTTTGAATATAGCAAACAACTATTAGCTTTTGACAGATTTGGGAGTTTCTTTTTTAAAGGAAATCATCCCGAATCTGTGAAAATCGCCAATTGGAGTGACCTAAAGCAACAACTCATCATAAAACTCACGCAAACCTTATTTTCATTTAGAGAATTATATGTGGTTACTGAAAGTGCTACATTATCCGATTGGACATTGGCAATTGCAAGCTCTGAAAAAGCAGAACTAGAAATTGCAACCGAATCAGAAAACTTTGGTTTAATTGATATTTTTGGAGATGAATCTGCGAAAACCATTCAAGCAAGAGACATTGAATATTATCATCGAGAAGAACAACGAAAACCTTCTTTCTTTAAAGCTAAAAAATTAGTCATTCAACAAGAAAGAATAGAAGTATTCATCAGTCAGTTAATTACTGAACGACGAGCAATTCCTTCTTGGGTTGCCAACTTTTATGAATATGATTTTCATCATGATGAACTATCGTATGCAATGCCAAATTCTGCAAATGCAGAAGCTTGTGTATTAGATATGTTACAGGCAAACCAACTCAATCCAAACACAGCGTTACAATATTTTACGTGGGCGGATGCCAATTTAGATGATATTGAAAAACTGTTCTCCGTACATGGAAACTAAAGAATACATCCATTCATTACATCAAGAAATGGACTGGTTGCAAAACGTCATCAACCAAGTAATCAGTAGTTACCTGCAACACGAAGGCGCTGAAACACATTGGACAGCTCTTTCTATGCCTGATTTCGAAGGAATTGATTCGCCTTATGCAAACACCATTACGAAATGGAATTTGACCCATTTGGAGCGTTTAGCCTTGGCATTAGCCATAGCACCACACATTCGTCCTGAAGTATTGGATATTTTCTTTGGACAAAATAAAATCTATAACAGAGGTTTTACCGAATTTGGTGGCGTTATCGACAAAGGTCACAGTGGATTTTTACCAACTGGGCAAACCTTATCTTTTCTGGTCACAGCGTTAAATCCTGAATGGCATATAAAAGTAATTTCGCTTTTTACAAGCGATCATATATTTCATAAAGAACAAATAATCACTATTGAATCAACGGAAAGTTACCTGCCAAAATTTAATGGTGTTTTGAGTATCAATCATCGTTGGCTACACTATTTTATAACAGGAGAAGCACCAAAATTGGAACATAGTAGCACGTTTCCTGCACAAAAAATAACCACCAATTTAGAATGGTTTGATATGGTGTTGAATCCTGCAATCATGGATCAAGTAACCGAATTAAAAACATGGTTAGTACAGAAAGATACCTTGATGGACGATTGGGGATTGTCCAAACATTTAAAACCTGGCTACCGAGCGTTATTTTATGGTCCGCCAGGCACAGGAAAAACCTTAACCGTTTCCTTATTGGGGAAAAGTTTAGGCTTAGATGTCTATCGGGTCGATTTATCGATGATTGTTTCCAAATATATTGGAGAAACCGAAAAAAATCTGTCACGCATTTTTGATACCGCCGCACATCAAAACTGGATTCTATTTTTTGATGAAGCCGATGCCTTATTTGGAAAACGCACACAGGCAAATTCGTCCAATGACCGACATGCCAATCAGCAAACAGCATACTTATTACAACGCATTGAAGACTTCCCCGGATTCATCATTCTGGCATCTAACCTAAAAGCAAACATGGATAGTGCATTTTCAAGACGTTTTCAGTCTATGATTCACTTCACCATGCCAACAAAAGAAGAACGTCTTCTACTTTGGCAAAAAGCATTCTCGGGCACGTGTACATTAGCTCCCGAAATTGATTTGGATACCATTGCTGAAAAGTATGAACTCGCTGGTGGCGCTATTATCAATGTGCTACGTTATTGTGCATTAGCAGCTATTCAACGTAATGATACTGTCGTCAATAAACAAGAACTATTAACGGGAATTCGAAGAGAATTCAAAAAGGAAAATAAAACTATTGCATAACCTAATTAATACTTTAGAGGATGGACAATGATCGTGTACCGCTTGAAGAATTAAGAATACCTTCTCAATTACTTGTCATGAATGATTGGCGCTATGAAATTCCGCACAAACAACGAAATATCATTATTGCAAATGCGCTCAATAGCTGTATCATTGACAAAAACTTCAACATAAACGGATATCTCATTACCACTAGACGCGTGTTTTTAATTGGTTCAAGTGAAACTACTCCTTTTAATGAAGTATTGAGTCATTTCTACGATCAGGTAGAACTTGGTATTTTAGCATATAAAAAAACCATTGATCCGTACCAAACGAAAAAGATTTTAAAACACGATTTGTACCATCGGCTATTTACAAAATATCCGTTTTACAATGATCATATCAGAAGTCTCATTACGGGTAAAAAAGTAAAACTTCCTTATTATGATCCAAATCTCGCACGATTAAAAAATTATATTCATTACCACAATTATTGTTCTGCGTTGGATTACGCAGGCGGAAAAAGTCCTGTAAAAGTTGACACTACTGAACGTATACTTTAAAAAAAGTATTATAACTTATTTTTAATATGAGAACATATCTTACTAAAAAATCAGAAGGAAAAACGCACCAAATGGCGGCGGCGCATTCCACAAAAAATAATGGCGTTGCACTAGAAGATAATCGTTCCTCATCCATTATTCAGCAAAAGAAAAACAATACGGGTTTGCCCGATAGTTTAAAGTCTGGAATGGAAAACCTTTCTGGTCATTCTATGGACGATGTAAAAGTGCATTACAATTCTTCAAAACCTGCGCAACTCAACGCACATGCGTATGCACAAGGAACTAATATTCATCTCGCATCTGGACAAGAAAAACATTTGCCACATGAAGCTTGGCACGTAATACAACAAAAACAAGGACGTGTAAAACCCACCATACAAACAAAAGGTGTTGCCATTAACGATGACAAAGGCTTGGAAAAAGAAGCCGATGTGATGGGCTCGAAGGCGTTGCAAATGAAAGAAAAGAGTACAATTCAGTTTAAAAAAAAGAAAGGAATTAAATGGGGGAAAAAGCAAAGCCTACAAGAATTTTTAGGAGATGAGCATAATCTTCCACATGATCAGGAACCAGAGCTAATGCCTGAACTAGAACAAAACGAAGCCCCGGAACCTGTCTCTAAAGAAGATCATTATGATGAATATGCAGAACCTGAACCAAGAAGTAGAAGACGTTCCAAAAAACATAAAGGTGGTGTGGAACGTTATGACATGATAAAACACGTTGGTAAAGGACGAGTTCCTAGAGATGGTAATAAAATTGATATTCAAACAATAAGTAAAGCGGAGGCACTTCGTTTAAAAAAAGCAGAACAACGTGATATACGTTTAACAGATCATAGATTGCCTAGTACAGAAGGTGGACATGGTCAAGGAAAACTTAACGATCATATAAAATTAGCGCCATCCATAGTATCTGTAGCTCATTCTCAAACTGGTAAAAAACATCATATTGGAATAGGAAAATCAAAAGATCGAAATCCAGCAACGCTATCAATCTCCAAAGAACACAAAAAAGGAATTGATCGGGTAGAGAAAAATCAAATAAATAAGATCGTAGATGAAAACTGGGAAACAACACGATGTGGAGAGCATGAAGCAATGTCTTCTATGAGTAAGCATCGATGCAGAACTCTAAAAGGTTTTAAAGGTAAAAAAATTGTCCCTTTTAGTCAAGTAAGAATGACCGCTACAAGAGTCAATAAATTATCAACAACGCCTCCATGCGCTCGATGTGGAGATGTGTTTTCCGAAACACAAGCTAGTCCACCAGCAGTTAAGGATTTATATAATGAAAAGTTAACTGAAAAACAAAGAAAATCGAGTTATCAAAAGGGTGTTTCTCTTACTGAAACTGATACTGGAAAACTGCACAGAGTTGGAAAAATAAAGAGAAAAGATAAAAGAAATAAAGAAAGAGCCAAATCAAAAAGAGCAGAGCGATTTTTACACCTTGAAAAGGAAGAAAGTAGCGACCCCAAAGATTCAAAACAAGAATAAAAACCTCCTACTGAATATTAAAAACACATAATTATTTTAATCTAAACCAATCTATTATTTAACAATCAAACCGTTACAAAAACTCATTAAAAAATAATTCCCTAAAAATCAACCCATGCAAGCAACCAGTATTTCAAGTCATGAAAGTAGCTTTTTCAAAACAGGAAAAGATTCCGATGGAAAAGAATTTACATTAACAGAAATGTCCGTTCCCATTAAAGGTACAAATGAAGTGATGGAGTATACAAATTGTAGACTAAAAACTGGTGATAAATCGTTTTATTACGAAGAAAAAAATACCAAAACTCAAATTGTATTGCATTTTACCGCTGGCTATTTAAAAGGCGATCTGGCTGCTTTATCCAGAAAAGACAATCATGTATCCACACCTTTTCTTATTGCTCGAAACGGCACAATTTTAAGTTTGTGGTCTTCTGCTTTTTGGTCGTATCATTTAGGTTCTGGAGCCATCGGAGGAAATATGAATGGTTGCAAAAGAACCATTGGTATTGAAATGTCTAATATTGGCTATTTAAAGAAAAAAAATCAATTGGTAACGATTTACAGTGATACAGACGATTATTGCGAGCTGGAAGAAGATTTTTATTACACAAAATTAGAAACGCCTTTTAGAGGACAAGAATATTATGCAACATTTTCAGACAAACAGTACGATAGTTTGATCAGTTTGCTTCGGTATTTAACCGCAGAATACAATATTCCAAGAGCATTTTTACCTGAAAACAAGAGATATGAAGTAGGTTCCGTGAATGAATTACTTAACTTTAAAGGGATTACGTCACATATCAATTACAGAACTTCAGGCAAATGGGATATTGGACCTGCCTTTGATTGGAAAAGAGTCATGGAAGGTGTTCCTTCTTGATTTAAAAAAAATGCTTATTTCTCTATGAATTAGTATACTTTTGCACGATACAAATTCAACCCGCAAATAGATGCTCAAAAAGGCAATTCAATTTATGATCATTAGCGCCATAGCGTTTGCTTTTTTGAATACCATTGTAAAATATTTAGGCAATTTTAATGCGTATCAAGTGGTGTTTTTTAGATCAATTGGAACGTTGTTTTTTACCATTCCTTTTTTGCTAAAACATAAAATTTCCATCTATGGAAATAAAATAACATTACTCATTCTTCGCGGAATTGTCGGCGTAACTTCCATGTCGTTATTTTTTATGTCACTTCACTATTTACCTATGGGAACAGCGGTTTCGTTGCGTTACATCGCTCCTATTTTTGCCGCCGTTTTTGCAGTATTTTTTCTCAAAGAAAGAATCAAATACATGCAATGGGTATTCTTCCTAATTGCATTTTGCGGCGTATTAGTTTTAAAAGGATTTGATTCACAAATTAACACCACAGGTTTGCTATTAGCCATTGCTTCTGCCTTTTTTAGCGGATTGGTATATATTGTAATTCGAAAAATTGGAAACAGCGATCATCCCGTGGTAATTGTCAATTATTTTATGATGATTGCCGTGTTAGTTGGTGGAATTTTGTGCATTCCGTATTGGAAAACACCTGTCGATTGGGAATGGGCTTTACTGCTCAGCTTGGGAATTTTTGGGTATATCGGACAGTTATACATGACCAAAGCATTTCAAATCGTAGAAACCAACAAAGTTGCGCCCTTAAAATACATTGAAGTGATTTTTACCATGTTGATAGGATTAAGCTGGTTTCACGAATTATACACAGGTTGGAGTTTACTCGGCATTCTGTTAATTGTGATTGGATTGACATTGAATACGTATGTAAAAACGTCAAAATAGCATCACAAAAACCTTTTTCAATCCATTGAAAATATTACTTCAAATTGATGATATTTTCAGTTTCTATTCTCGATAATTCTTCTAATTTTCCTGCTTCGTATAATGCTGGCAATGCTTTTAATGGCGTTCTAACTTCTGCTTTGTAATTGATATAATCTTGAAACGTGATGCCATCAACTACCCGTGAATTATAAGCACTTCTAAAACGAACGCCGCCGCCATTTACTTGATAATTATACGCTAAATAGTCAATTTTTTTGGTGTTTTGATGGATCCAATACTGATATTCATCATCAAAATCTTCGCCGCCGCCTTCTTTCTTGAACGTAATTTGCAACACATCATATTTTTCTCCTTTAATGATTGTTTCTTCCACAAATTTTTTGTTGACAGCCGCATCATTTAATTTATGTGGCAACGTCGCAAAATAAATCACAGAATTGATTGCGCCTGTAGCACTTGCCATTTTCTTTTCGGATAATTCAATAGGTTGATCATTCACAAAACGTGAAAATGTTCCATTATCTAACACATCAACTGTTGTTTCGCCATCTTTGCTACTTTCAACTTCATACAAATATGAATTTCCATCATTTTTAAAACGATAGGTTTTTCCTCGAAATACAAATTCATAATTTGCGCTATCGTACAATTTTCCACCATGCGCTTTGATGGTTTCCGCTAAAATTTTAGTGGCTTTGTCTTCGGCTTTTGGCGTGACTTGTGTTGAAGTTTTTGTCACAGTTGTCGTGTTTTCCGAAGTTGATTTTTTGTTATTTTTACAAGCTATACAGCTGAAAAATAATATGATAGCTAAAAATAATTGCGTTGATTTCATTGAATATAGATTAAACTTTTAAATCACGAAGTTGGATTGATGGTATTTTTGTCGAATTATATACGATACCTTTCCTTTTGTGATCAAAATTAACTTTTTGTAAAGATACCGAACAATTCATTGCCAGCGCGTGGCGGAATGGAATTGTGTGCTTTTTCAAAGGTTTTGACGGTAAAATATGGTTCAAAATAACTCAAATATTCTTCTTTGCTTCCGCCAAACGGACGTTTTTCTAAATCATCTGTCAATGGAAAATCAAACCATAAACCGACTAATTTTCCGCCTGTGCGTAAGAGTTCTGAACTATGTTTTGCATACTGTTTTCTAGTTTCAGGTAATGGTGGAAACGAACAGAAAAAGGTTTGTTCCAATATCAAATCGTAAGTTTCGTTGTGTTGAAAAAAATCGTCACACACTAGATTTTTAGTAGGAAATTCAGGATTTCGTTGTTGAAATTCTTGCAGTGGAATTTCAGATATATCTAAAATAAAAACATTGGTAAAGCCTTGTTTGAAAAGATATTCCGCTTCGTACGCATTTCCCGCTCCAGGAATGAGAATCTTGCAGTTTTTATCTGAAAGTTGATCAATATATTCTTTTAATGGCGTGGATGGCGAACCAATATCCCAACCTGTACTTTTTTCTTTATAACGTTGTGACCAATATTTTTTTGTTGAAGCTGAATTCATTTTGCAAGTTTTGAATGGTAAAGTTCTGAAAAGAATTTTACTTAACGTGTGGATTCTGTTTATTTTGCCACGAATTCACGAATGTTTTTTCTTCTTTTTATTCACAATAGCTGTCTTATTATTATTCCCTCTTATATTACTAATGATTATAACAATAGATTTAATAATTCTGGTAATTGCTGATAAAGGTGTTGATGCTGCTATGATAATTTTTTCAAAAAACTTTCTAATTGCTGCAATTTTTTTATTCGACATCATCCAAAAAATAATTACAAGCAGTATAAACGCAATTAAGAAGCATTTAAAATCTGATATATTTTTCATGATTCTATTAAATTTTAAACATAATTTTTCAATCTAAGTAATTCCATTAGTTCTGAAAAGGACACATTTTTTACATATCCAAATGCAAGGTAATTTTTAGTTTGAAAATAGTTTAAGACATATACTTTTTGAAATTTAAATAACGTGATTTCGATATAAGAAATCGTTAATATAAACTGTAAATCGTACTAAAATCAATACTTGTCACTTCGAGCGCAGTCGAGAAGCTTAAAAGTACTATCATTTTATTGAATCTCGACTGCGCTCGATTTGACATTTTTATTAAGTGTTTGAAAATCAAATATTTGTAATTATATTTATGTCGAATTCACGAATGTTTTTTGAATCTTTCAATTCTTCAATCTTTAAGTCAAAAAAAAACATCAACGCCATTTAGACATTGATGTTTGTATTTGTAAAAATTAGCTTTTAGTTACTCTCCCGAAAGTGCTTCCAATTCGTCGGTAACGTCCGAATAATATACTTTATAACACAAGTAGCCATTCCGAATGTGATAACTATCTAAGAATTTATCTTTTGCTTTTTCAAAGTTCACTTTTGCTTCTTCAGGCTTGTTGAGCGCTTTGTACGCCAACCCGATGTAATAGTAACTATCTGGATAATCTTCTGTTATTTTGAGTTGTTTGTCAAAGGCTTCTAGTGCTTTTTCATATTGCTTGTTTTTTACATACAGCATTCCTAAAGTATGATAATCGGTCAAGCCAAAATCAATTTCACGTTTGTAACTTTTGATACAATCTTCGATCGTTTTTATTCCTTTTTCAATGTCTCCAAGTTTTGCATACGACATTGCTAACAAAATGCGCATATCTTTGTCGCCACCAGGACTGAGTTCGTATATAAAAGCATTTGGCAGTTGATAATAATGCTCTAAATCTCGAACACAAAGCTTGTAATTTCTGTTTTGAAAATGCCAATATGCTCTGTATGTTAAGTTATATCGTGGTTCTAATTCTACGGCTTTGTCTAATAGTTTCAATCCTTCTACAATTAAACCTCTTTTTAGATATGCTACCGATTTTTCCATGTACGCCCAAGCGTAATTTGGATTGAGTTTGATGATAGAATCAAACATAATTTGTGATTCCCGACTTCCTTGTTTTAAGGTTTTTCCTTGATAGGCAAGTTCGCACGCTTTTCGTTCGTTGCTACCTTCTGGATAGAGTAAACAATTTCCTTGACTGTATACATAGGAAGTACAAAATAGTACTGTAATGATGAGTAGTTTTTTCATGAGCGTATGATATTTCCGTTTTCTATTTTTACAATGAGGAACGTGTATCCATCATAACTTTCTCCTTGATATGTAGCATGATTCCAGCCTTTTAAGCTTTTTACTTTCGTGATGATTTCATCTTCTAGTGATGCTGGACACATTGTTTTTTTGAAATCTTCGTCTACAATATCCCAACGAAATCTACCCGATTCGTTTTTACAATTGACCGCAAAACGGATGAAGAAATATCCTGTGAACGATTCAAATGCTGCTTGTTTTTTATAGTTCGAAATGAGTTCTTGTTCCATCGCTGGCGTACCGCCTGTGTATGCAATTCTTGATCTTTGATGAAGTACATTTGTGGAATCGCAAAATTTGAAATTAGTATTGTCTAGTTCGGTATTGAACTTTGTATCGCCTATGTCTGCTAAGTATTCTGGTTTCTGTGCTGCTTTGGCTTCTTTTTTCGTTTCACAACTAAAGCATAGAGTTAAAACCATCAACATATATAAGTAGGTTGTTGTTTTCATGTGGTTATTGATTGGTCGATTGTGATAGAAATTAGGAGTTTATTTTAGAAAATTCACTATAATCCATTTGGTAATGAAAAGTCGAAAAGTCGAAATCTTCTAAAATTTCTGCGTTGTTTTTGAGGATGTTTTCCGCATGATTTGTCATAAAGTTATAAATTTCAATACCATCTGTAACAAATACATGTTCCAATCCTGAAAAATGTGCTATCATAGCTTCCATTTTTTTGATATCTACTTCGTATTTTTTTAAATGTAGTGCCATGCGTATTTTGGCATCATGTTTTTGTGTCGTTGTAAATATAGCTGCATCTAAACAGCTTTCCAAACACATCATAGCTGTTACATTCATCAATAAATTATTAAAAAGTGTATATACATTTCTACGATCTTCTTCGCCTTCAATAATTTCTGACGCTCTGGTACGATGATTTATTTTAAAAATTTCTTGCTGATTATGAAATAAGGTTGTGTGTAAAATTTTCCCTGTGAAAGTGCCTAATGTATCTATAAAATAGACTTCGTCTTCTGCATCTTTTCCATCTGGAATAGCAAAATAAATAATTCCATTTGCATTGATAGACGCAAACGATCTGCTAAATCTGCCTTTTAACTTGAAGAAAGCACATTTTTTCAAGCACATTTCAATTATAGAAAAGTAGTCTTCAACATGCTGTTTTAGATGTGTTACTGCATTTGTTAAGGGAATAATGTTATGATTAAATAATTCCTCATTCATCACCAATTCTTCTTCTTGTATTGGATTATTCATAGACACAATGTGCAGAATGTTTTCTAAAAGCGGTACATTATATTTAATGACTTCAATATTTGTAGTTGGAATTATGTGCAACTCGTCAAATGGTGTTATTTCTTCTTTTTTTATATATCCTACTGTTGGCACATACGCAATTCCTTCTTTATTGCTAAGTGCTGAAACTTTGGTTTCTTGTTTTTCAAGTACATACCCTTGCATTAATGCTGGCAACATGCCTTCTGGGAAGACTTTTTCGGTTTGAGCTCTATTAAAATACGCCATAAGCAATGGCTCTAGAAAAATTTGATCATCATCTAAATTCAACTTAGTTAAAATAGTTGCATCTTCTTTATATATTAATATTCGAATAATATCTGCCAGTTCATTCTGTTTTTTTTGAATTAATGTTTTGAGCATATTTTATTTTTTACAGATTAAGGAACGTTTTCTATAATGAATAAGCAGAGATCGTACATCACTAAGTATGTTCAAATCTCTGCTTACACTTATTTATTTGTTTTTATATAAACAAATAAACATTGATTACCCTCTTGAATCTAATGGTTTTGATGGTGCAGATGTCGCTGAATGTAAATGACAGTTGTCAGTATGGCAGTCACTAAAAGGTGCTGCAACTCCACCAGCGATTGTGTTTAATAATTCGTTTGAAACGATTGAATCTGCTTTTTTTGCTAACTCTGCGAATGATAATTTACTCATAATATTAAAATTTAAGGTTGTTTACCTACTCTAATAAAGGCTTTTCGGTTTTCGCCTATTTGTGCGCGCAAATATTTTTCAGATCGACTGACCTGTATGTTTTTATGGATTTAACTCTTCAAATAATTTAAAATTGAAATTGTAATCTTGGTTTGAGTAATCATACGCATTGATCGTTTCTCCCCATTTTTTATTTATTTCTTCAAATTTGTTTGTAATCGATTTTACGACATTCAATCCCTTTTCGGTTAACATATTCTCCAATCCACCATAATGTTTGATAACCACATCCAAAATTTGTAGGTCGGTGTGACATTTACGTTGATAGAATCCAATTCTCGCTTTAGCTTCTTTGAGAAGTTTTCCCTCAAAACTATTAGCTGTAATACATTCGTCTAAGCAATAAAACGTTGTATAATAGGTATATAAAGCGTGAATAAGTATGTTTACGTTTCTGTGATCTGGTCTTCCGAGAATTTCCTCAACAGATTGTGTTTGATCAATTTTGTAGAATGTTGGTTTGCTAAACATCAAGTTGTTCATAATTACATGACCTGTTTGATGTGCAATGTCATCAATGAAGAAAATTTCATTATAACCTTCTTGATATACATTAAAAAACGCCAATCCAAGTGCGTTACCACTTGCAAACGAATTGGAATTATTAGGATCTGTTTTAAACAGATAAATATATTCGCAACATTGGTCGATCAGTTTATATTGATCTGGTATATTTTTCCGAATGAGATCCATTGCATTATTTAATTGATCTATTCGGTCATTATATAATTTATCATCCCAAAGTTGATCTTCTTCTGGAATATCTAAGATTACTTTTAAAAATGGTGTAGAACAACGTAAGATTTTTATGGAGGAATCTTTTACTTTAAAAGTTGGTGCAAAAGGTGTATTTTCTCCTTTTTTAAAATATCCTACAGTTGGCACATAAGCAATTCCTTCTTCATTATATAAAAGATCTAATTTTATTACAGGCTTTTCTGTATAATAACCCTGCATGAATTCTTCTAATAATATTTTCTCTTCTTCTGATGTAAATGTATTAATTACTTTGTGTCTAAAAAAAGCAAATAATAGTGGACTACAGAAGATTTCATCATCGTCAAAGTCAATACTTTCCAAGATATGCGGAGCTTCCTTATAAAGTAAAATCTTTACAGTATTAATCTTTTCATTGATATCTGAAATGATTGAATCTTTTTCTAATAATTCCGCCATACGATTTTATATTATTTTTTGTTCTTTACTATATTACTAACTATAACACTAAAATCCTACATTTATTGCAAATTTTTAAGAATTTTATTTAATACTTCAAAAGTAAAAACGGTTTTTTTTGAAACAATTACCATTATTTTTGTTAAAAATATAATACAAATGCTTTTTGCAAAGCCTTGATTTTAAAATAAAAATTGACATTTTAATGACACAAGCTATCGCAAATTCATAATTTTTATAGTCGAATTTTAAAACAAAAAATTTTTTGAAAAAATGTATGATTGTTCAGAGAAAAAATAAAAAAATTAGCAATATTTATGCTTTTTTGTAAGAAAATAAGAAGTAAAAAGTAGCTTTGTGTTTATTTAATCAAATTGAGAATTCTAGTCAATAAAAAAAATTAGCAAAAAATGAGAATGAAAATACTTATTCACTTATGCTAAAATTATATTTTTATTTCCTTTATAAAGCTAAAAATAGGTTGTGAAAGTTAGATTTGCTTGATGCTTTATTTCACATTCCGCTTTAATCCTAATATACTAAAGAAGAAACTAAATAGTATAATTTGCAAACCTAACATAATCGTAAATACCGCAGGAACAATAATTCGAAGTGTTTCAGCAGGTTTTAAATCACTAAAACTAGTGGCTTTCCAAGCTAGTAAGCCGTGAATACTTAAATAAATTCCGATGACTAAGGTTAGAAAACCAACAATCAAGCCTTTTTCTAAATTGAAAAATTTGAAAAGTTTGTGATACCGATCACTTTTGGGTAATAATCCGTTTTCGACCGCAAATATTTTTGTAAGTCCGTAAAACATCAAAAATTGAAAACCGATGATGACAAAACTCGCTGTGTATAATAAAGTGTGTACATCAAAGATAACGCCGCCAAAATTTAATGGTTTTACAATTAATAAGCCCGATATTAAAACTCCAACGATAATTAATACAAAAGCAGGATATAGAAATAACCATCGTGGACTGTATAATAATAGAAATCGCAAGTGTCGCCAACCATCACGCCAAGTGTTTAAATGTGGCGGACGCGTTCGTCCATCAGGATGTAAAATGGTAGGAACTTCGGCAATAGAAAGTCCGTTGAGTTTCGATTTTACAATCATTTCAGACGCAAACTCCATTCCTGTCGTATTGAGATTCATCTTGACGAAAGCCTCTTTTGAGAAACCACGCAAACCACAATGAAAATCACCAATTTTTATGTTGAAAAATAATCTACCAATAAAAGACAACACCGGATTTCCTAAGTATTTATGTAAAAATGGCATGGCTCCTTTTTTTACGCCACCTTTGAAACGATTTCCCATGACTAAATCGTAGCCTTCTCGGAGTTTTTCTATGAATAATTCCAACGACGAAAAATCATAACTATCATCCGCATCACCCATAATGATATACTTTCCATGTGCTGCTTTGATACCGCCTTTTAATGCATTTCCGTATCCTTTTTCAGCTACAGGAATCACACGTGCGTTTAGTTGTTCTGCAATTGCTTGCGAACCGTCTGTACTTCCGTTATCAGCAATCACAACTTCGCCGTGTACGCCGTGTTTTTCAAAAAAAGAATACGCTTTTTTGATACATATTTCTAGTGTCTCAGCTTCATTCAGACACGGCATCACGATGGATAATTCAGGATTCATACAATTTTTTGTTAAGCGAATTTAATAAAATAAAAATAGTGAGAAATAGTACCCAATCGTTGTAAAATGTAAACCGAATTACCGCGTGCATTCCAACAGCAACGACTATAATATTACTGATGAAACATGCAGAAATAATCAACAATACGTTGTATGCTGCATGATTGCGTTTTAACAATGCCAAAAAGCTGCAAAAAGCGATTAAAAAGTACAGAAATACATACTTTATACCACCAAAAGCAAAGAGCATATTTTGAATATAAATGTGTTTCCATTTGGAGAAATTATCCCAAATAAGTGGTTTAGAAACGTTTTTAGTAAGTCTGTCAAGTGCAATATATTGTTCAGTTTCAGAAAGCGAATCATTTAAAACGGCTTTTCCATTTCTAAAAATCGGTCCCATCTGAATGTTTGCATAGTTATGAATATAATACAAAGCTGGATTTTGACTTGAAGATACCTCCAAGTTGTTGATATTCATGTGTTGTTCCAGTAATTCATAATGTGTTGTTGCAAAAAATTCATTTTCAGTTGCATCGTCAAAAAGTTTTACATCTTCTGCATCAGCAACAAATAATATTGGCGTAATGATGCTCATTCCTGTCCACGGCGTACTTACAAAATGACCGTGTACTATTTTGTGATAGGTTTTGTCTGCCAATGAAGTGATAAGTGGAAGAATTAAAAATGACAGTATTAAAATTGTGTATTGTTTGAATGTTTTTTGTTTGAAACTTACCCAAAATATCATGCCTACTGCTAACGGAATTAAGTATACAAATTGATACCGAGTTATTAATAAAAGCAGTAATAATGGAAGTGTGTAATAGAGTTCTTTTTTATTTTTCGAGATGAAAAACGAAATAAAATTCGCCAGAATAAGTAAATACAACGCATACGAAATTGCTTCTGTAAGAATGTTGTTGGCAATTTTTAACCCTGATACGAATGGAAATAATAAAACAATTGCAAAACAAATACTAAAAAACTCGTTTAACAATTGATGAAAACGTAGTTTGTTGATAAAATAATACACCGCAAAACAGCCAAAAATCGCTTGGAAAACCATTGTTGCTATGTCAAAATGAGTTCCAAACACAGACTGCATCAACTGTAAAAAAAGCGGATAACCTGGCGTGCGAATGATGTGCATATTCAAATATCCTGAAGAATCTGGAAAGTATCCGACAGGATTGCGAAGCACTACCACAAACATCATCAGAAATAAAATTCCAATGGCAATATTACTTTTTTGTTTGAACCACTTCACAGTTTTAGTTTTGGTAAAAGTATCTATATTTTTTTAGACTTCTATTTTACAATACCAACTTCGAGTCTTTTAAATATTTTTTTTCCAAGTTTTTCTGCACCAACTTCTGTCATGTGGTAATAATCGTAAAAATCTTCTGCCTGCCAGTCTTCGTCATTTGTCAAATCAATAACTTGTTCTTCGTATACAACTTCTTTGATGACTTCATTCAATTTATTGAGTAATTTGTAATAGCCAACACCATTATATGCGTAAGTTTCTTCTATATAATTGACTTCTTCCACACCCAAAATTTCGCCATTTCTTAGTTGATATAAAAAAGTAGGTTGTGTGATAAAAATTGGAATTGCGCCCATTTTTTCTGAATAGGCTATCAATTTTTCGAGTCGCGATTTGAATGCTTCTAAATTTTTCTCGCTGTATAATTCGAGTAGTTTTTCATCCAAAACTTCCGTTGTCGTGTATTTTTTAGTGGAAAAATCTACTTTGTGATGACCAACATCGTATTTTTTAGCTTTTCGAATTCCTTTCAACTTTCGATAGACATTGTACAACACTGATTTGTTTCTAATCTGAGTTTTGATACTTTGACTTTCTATTTCTTCAAAATTATCATAGTCAGAATCACTACTTACACGATAAAAATCATTGATTCCAACGTAAAAAAGAATAAAAACTGGTTGCAGTTTTTCAATTTTAGAAAACCAAAGTTCAAAGCTTTTCAAATGTCCGTAGGTAGATTGTCCGTCTACACCTGCGTTGGAAACATTCACGGTATCGCCAGCGTCTTTATATTGTTTTTCCAACACTTCTTGCCAAGTTTTGGAATCGTCCAAATAGCGTTGATCCGTCGTGCTTCCGCCAACGGTTAAGATATCTATTGTTGAAGGTTGATCGAATGAAGAAATGCCGCGCAATCCAAATTTATCTCTCGAATATGTTATTGTTGGATTTTCGGTATCGTATAAATGATCTACGTCATATTCAAACTTTGCATCACGGATGATTCCCAAATTGCTCAATTGATTACTACTACTGAACCAGCCGCCAAAAATGAGTTCAATGAGTACAATTCCAATCAGGAGAATGGAAAAGTTGACGAGTATGAGTTTTAGTTTTTTGGGCATTCGTGAATACGTATCAATTCATTTGTACTGTAAAACTAGAATATTAAAAGTTAATAAAGGAACAGACTCTCAGAAAAGTGCGATTTTCGTCAAACTGAACTTGATTCAGTTTCTCATAATCCTTGATAACCTATCGATTCAACCAATCTTTAAAATCACTTGTTTTTTGTCTGCTCACGATGAATTCCTGATCGCGTTCCTGCAAAATCGATAGTTTTACCCGATGATTGAAATACGGATTGATCTTTTGAATGGCACTTTTTGCCACAATTTGCCCACGATTGATTTTGTAGAATTCTTCTGAGTCTAATGTGTTGAATAATTGATCAATAGTTTCGTCAATTACATATCTTTTGGAAGTGGTTACGCCAAATGTAACGCTGTCTTCCGAATACATATATAGAAGTTCTGAAATTTTGATTTGCACAAAACCTGTTCCTTCTTTGACTAGTAAACCACTGCGTTTGCTCGTGTTTTGAGTTTCTGTTTGCGATTGAATACTTGCTAATAATTGTTTTAAAATAGCAGGTTCAACCACCGATTTTCGATTGGATTTGTTGAATTTATCCAGTGCGATTTGCAAATCGTCTTTTTGAATTGGTTTTAGTAGATAATCGACACTGTTTACTTTGAATGCCTGAATCGCATATTGATCAAATGCTGTGGTAAAAATAATGGGTGCTTCGACCTCAACTTTTTGGAAAATTTCAAAACTCAACCCATCTGCCAATTGAATGTCCATAAATATCAAATCGGGCATTTTGTTGGTTTGAAACCAATGAATAGCATCTTCAACTGAGTCAATAATCGCTATTAATTCAAACGAAAATTTACAGCTTGCAAGCATATTTTGCAGTTGATTTGCGGCGCGCGGTTCGTCTTCAATGATAAGTACTTTCATTAGTGTTGAGTTATGTCAGATTTTAGTAATAACGGAATTGACACCATAAATTCATTTCCGTCGTTTTCTATTATTGGCAATTTATTAGAGAGTAATGCATGTCGCTTTTTGATATTTTTTAATCCCACTTTTGTGGAAGGTAATTGCGTTGATTTCAACTGTATTTTATTCTTCACAACTACGTAATCATCTTGGATTTCCACAGTAATTGTTAAGGGTTTTGATCGAGAAATGACATTGTGTTTGATAGCATTTTCGAGTAATAATTGCAAACTCATCGGAACAATCAGGCGATCGAGTTCAGCTTCAGGAAGTTTCCAATCGAGTTGTAAATTATCGCCAAAACGTTCCGATTGAATGTGAATGTACGCGCGTGCAAATTTTACTTCATCACGCAAAGGAATGATATTCGCATTGCCTGCATCTAAGATAAATCGGTATACATCTGACAGTTTATCAACGAATTGTTTGGCATCTTCTTTCGAGTTTTGATCAATAATATCACGCAAGGTATTTAAGCTGTTGAATAAAAAATGGGGTTGTGCCTGATTTCGCAACGTGTCTAATTGTGCCAACACGACTACTTGTTTTGCTTGTTCTTCTTGCCGAATGGATTTTTGCAATTGCACATAATAATAAACAGCTTCATACATTGCCATCACCATTACACTGATAATAATGATGGGCAATAATACTTGGTAACGTTCATTAAAGTAATATTCTTGATTAAAAATACGTCCAATTACCAACCCGCCTAACGTATCAACCGTCACAACAGTAATTATAATGGCAAGAAAAAGCAAAAACATTCGTTTGGGATTGTCTTTAAACGCAGGGAATTTTTTTCGCAAATACACAATGTTCACTCGCATAATGAGCCAATTGCATACTGAAAATACCAAAGAAATACTCCAATTTAGCAATGCTATGCCAATTTCATACCGAGCAAAAGAGTTATTGAAAAGATAGTCCGTTATAAAACTAAGAATAAAAACGCCAATGATGAAAAACCAAGTATCATCAAATCCCATGTATTGCAAACGTTTTTCTTTGTTGATGAACATTTTTTTTATAGTTTAATTACTTTTTGCGTTTTGTCTATTTTCTCTAACAGTCTAAAAAGTCTAACGATCTAACAATCTAATCGTCTAAAAAATCTAAAACCGAACAAACGGAATTCCCTGTTTTGCTTGATAAAATAGATAGCCAATACAAGCCGCATATACCAATCCAAAAACAACCACGGCAATGATTTGATTGCGCGTTGAAGTCTTCCATTTTTTAGAACCTATGAATGCGAATAACGGAATTATTTGAATGCCATGCAATCCAAAGAAGTGTGCAATGCGTAAATCGCCTGCAATTGTGCTCCAATTTACGAGTGGCAAACCTTCGCCGCCATCAGCTATACCAACATTGTGTGCCATTTGACTGATCATTTGTCCGCCAATCCAACTTCCAGCGATCACCACAATCCAACCTAGAAATATAGCAACTTGAATTGGTTTTGCAACTTTCATTTTTAATCGAACGGAATCAAAAGCTAATACGACCATGATAAGTACGTTGATTCCGATTAAAATTCCCATGCCAGCAAAAAGCAATCCGTCAAACAAAGAATCTTGGTTGTAATGCGATTGCACACCGCGTGACGCTTGATACAAAATAATTCCGATTTCAAGTAAAAGTGTCCATGAAACGATATTATTTAGGATGTTTTTCTTTCGTGTTGAATACGGATATAGCGTCATCAAAAACCCAACCGTCATAATGTAAATTGCGCCTGAAATACAGAATTTTAAAGGTTTTATCCAAACGTTGATACCTACAAGTGTTCTTTCGTCAATGAATAATCCGCCTATACAAACCAACGCGCCAACTACATGAATGAGTACGATGGTAAACAGTATAGGACTTTCTTTTTTTACGGTTTGAAAAGCTTCTTTTAGATAGTTCATGAGTTCGATTTTTTTAGTTTGATCGCTCTCATCAACATAAAAAGTAGAAATCCAACAGGACCGAACATAAACGTTCCTGCCAAACACGGCGCTAGTAAAATTGGATGAATGTTTAATGTTTTATTTTGATTCACGATCCACATTCCGACTAACAAATCGAAGGCTAAATAATGAACCCAACCTGCTAAAACGGCGTTTTCTTCGGTGAATAAAGCCATGACTGATTGTAGACTTCCAAAATCCATTCCGCCGCCAATTTGCAAAGCTTGTATAATGTACATCGCATATATTAATGACAATATTATGGGAATGATTTTGTAATCGATAAAAAATCGTGTGATTTTCCATTTGGGAAGAAAAATGAGGAGAATCCACATCGGCATGGTGAGCATGCCGACAATTTTGAAAACTTCTGTTGGTGTCATAATTTGTGATTTTTAAAAGTTCGTTTTTGATTGATGGTTCAAATATGTGACGCTTTTTAAAAAGATTGAAAGACTTTCTGTTGAAGTGTCGTTTTGTATTATTGAAATGTCATATCCACATAAATTAGGAAGAAAAAAATCGTTGTTTATAAGGTTTTACCAAGCTTCCGAAAGCTATAATTTAGACCCATCAAACAGCGCAAAAGCTTCTAAATGTAAAATTTAAATCAAATAAAAGTAAAACCTACCACTATTACGGAAACCCATAAGAGAAAGTGAATTGTATTCAAGTACTTAGCCATTCTTAGTGTATTTAATAATAAATTAACTTATTTCCTACGCTAAGAAAAAGATATTCAGTATTTTTAAAATGTTAAAAAAATTAACGTTTTGCTTTTAGCTAAATATAGTTTATTCAACATCAAATAGTTATATATGATAAAAAAATACATACTTGCATTATTTATCGTTTGTTTTTCGCTACAGCTAGATAGTGCTTCGTCACGTGACTCAGAAAGAACTTACGTATCTGCGATGCCCAATGCAACCATTAGTGTAGATGTAATGACCGTTTGTCAGTATAATGATTCACCTATAATTACATTTACCGGTTCGGCAGGAACGGCACCGTATACATTTACGTATGTAATTGGTACTGGAACTCCACAAACCATTACCTCAACGGGAGATGTTGCAACCATAGAAGTGCCCACGAATGTTGATGGCACTTTTACGTATACATTGACACAAGTACAAGATGCGGTAGATCCGATGCCAGCGGTTATTTCTGGAGAAGCCATTACCATAACCATTACCGAAGGTCCTGATGCTTCAATTAACGGCCCAAATCCAACTATGATTGATGGCATAACTGCTTTTAGAGAATGTACGAATAGTTCTTCTACCTTATCTTTTACCAATGGATCTTCTACAGCATCAACATTAAATACAAATTACACCATAGATTGGGGCGATGGAAGTCCTAATTTTAGCGACACTACTTGGGGATTGTTAACCCATGATTATAATGTTGGAATTTATACGCTTGTATACACAATACAAGGAAACAATGGTTGTACGACCACACAAGAATATACGGTATTTGTTGGGTCGAATCCTGCGGTTTCTTTAGGAAATCCGGGAAACACAGATATTTGTAATACACAAGGATTAACATTTCCGATTACTGGAACAGACAATAATCCGCCCGGAACCATATACAGAATTACGTTTAATGATGGTTCTCCTCAACAAGTATTTAACCATCCGCCACCAGCTTCTGTTACGCATTTCTTTGCGACCTCATCTTGTAATACCACAAGTTCTGACGGAAGTAACTCGTATGCAAATTCATTTTCGGCAAACATTGTAGCTTCCAATCCTTGTAGTTCTTCTTCGGTTGGCGTTGTTCCAATATATGTTTCGTCTGTTCCTGAAGCAGATTTTACCTTTCCAACAACACCTTCATGTATTAATACACAGGTTTGCTTTGAAGATTTATCCATAGGAAATGCTACCAATGGTAGTGATAATAATTGTTCCACAAATCCAAATATTACTTGGGATATTTCACCGTCAACATTTACTGTAACAAGTGGTACTTTGGGAAATAATTTTGGTTCATCTGATCCAAATTTATGGACTTCTGGCTCTGAAATACTTTGTGTCAATTTTACACAAGCTGGAACGTACACCATCACACAAAGCGTTGGTAATAGATGCGGTATTGATGTAATTTCACAAACCATTTGCGTAGAAGCACCTGTAAATCCGCAATTTAATTTAAGCGCCAATTCGGGTTGTACACCATTAGATGTAACTATCACCAATACAACGGATGAAACTACAAGTTGCAATCCACCAACCTATCAATGGCAAGTTACGTATGCGGCTGATTTTTGCGGAACTGCACCCGAAGTTTGGAGTTTTACCAACGGAACGTCCGCAACCTCAACAAATCCTTCATTTAACTTTGTCACACCAGGAACGTATACCATTCAGTTGACAGGAACCAACGAATCCTGTGGAAGTGCAAACAGTTCGCAACAAGTTATTGTAAAACAACCTCCGACAGTGACGATTGATCCTATTACTGATTTGTGTAATGCAACGTCTATTACACCCACAGCAACAATAAATAATTGTACGGATGATGCAAGTGCTGTCACGTATGACTGGCAATTTCCGGGAGCTAACACCACTTCATCAACCTCAGCATCACCCGGAACTATTGATTACGCAACACCAGGAACGTATACAGTTACACTTCAAGTGTCTAATGAATGTGGTGTTTCAGCATTAGTCTCAGAAACATTTACCATACAAGAAGTTCCTGTCATCACAAATACAGATTTATCACAAGATATTTGCTCAGGAGTTTCTTCTGCTGCTATCAATCTAACTTCAAGCGCAGCAGGAACAACCTATTCGTGGTCAGCAACAGCAACGGCAGGAATTAGCGGATTTACGCCTTCAGGAACTTCAGCTACGATTCCTTCACAGGTGATTACGACTTCAAATACATCACCCGGAACAGTTACCTATACCGTTACGCCTACTTTAAATGGTTGTGACGGAATGCCTGTACTATTTACGATCAATGTGAGTCCAGCACCCGAAATTACAATACAACCGCAGCCTAGTACGGTTTGTCAAAACGGAACACCAATTACGTTAAGTGTCGCTACTTCTGGAGCTTCTCCACAATATCAATGGTATAGCAATACAGTAGATAGCAACACAGGCGGAACACTAATTTCAGGAGCTACAAACCCTGATTATGTACCGCCAACAGCTACTGTAGGAATGTTGTATTATTATTGTGAAATCACGTTTACTTCTGGAGGTTGTTCTGTGATAAGTTCACAAACGGCTTTGGTTACGGTCACGCCGAATGCAACCATTACAAATCAACCAACAACGACACAAAGTTTATGTGTGGGAAGTACGATTGAGAATCCTTTATCAGTCGCTTTTACAGACGGAACAGGAACGGTTTCCTACCAATGGTATAGCAATACTACGAATAGCAATACTGGCGGAATGTCCATTTCAGGTGCGACAAATGCAGATTACACGCCACCAATATTTGCGTCGGCAGGAAACTTTTATTATTACGTTGAATTGTCTTTTGCAGGAAGTGGTTGTAATAACGTAGTAAGTGATGTCGCGGAAATTGTAGTGGTAGATTTACCAACAATTGATGTACAACCTATCACAACACAAACATTATGTCAAAATACCACACCACAAATCTTAGAAGTACAAGTTTCAGGTGGTTTGGGAGCATTTTCATATCAATGGTTTAGCAATACTACCAATAATAATACAGGCGGAACCGCGATTTCAGGAGCAACGAATGCTACTTTTACACCGCAAACAGATACAGTTGGAACTTTGTATTATTACTGTGTAATTTCACAAGCGGCAAGCGCAAGTTGTACGGTAACGAGTAACACTTCGGAAGTCATCGTGAATGCGGCGGCAACCATTGACACACAACCAGCATCACAAGAATTATGCTTGGGCGAAACTGTAAACGATTTAACCATCACGTATAGTAATGGTGTCGGAACGCCCAATTTTCAATGGTTTTCCAATACTATTAATGACACCTCTTCGGGAACAATGATTTCTGGAGCAACGAACAATGTATATACACCTGATGTCACTTCCGTAGGAACAACCTATTACTATTACACCATCACGTTTGGTTCAGGTGGTTGTTCGGAAATTACGTCTGATACGGCGGAAATTATCGTGAATGAAACACCAAGCATTAGTAATTTTACGGAAACAATTTGTAGTGGAAACGACTTTACGGTCACGCCAGATACATCAAACGGCGATATCGTTCCAACGAATACAACCTATACATGGACAACACCAATGATTTCTCCTGCAGGAAGTGTTACAGGAGCTACGGCAGAAACAACGCCACAGAATAGTATTAGTCAAACCTTGATAAATACCACAAACGCAACTGCGATTGTAACGTATACCGTAACACCAACTTCTGGAAATTGTAGCGGAACGCCTTTCACGATAGAAGTTACACTAAATTCTGCACCAGAAGTTACCATGCAACCACAACCAAGTACGGTTTGTCAAAACGGAACACCAAACACGTTGAGCATCACGCTAGGAAGCACGTCTGACACACCTCAATATCAATGGTTTAGTAATACTATAGATAGTAACACAGGCGGAACACTAATTTCAGGAGCAACCAATGCAGATTATGTACCACCAACAGACACGATAGGAATGCTCTATTATTATTGTGAAATTACATTCACTACTGGTGGTTGTGCTTTAATAAGTTCACAAACGGCTTTGGTTACGGTCACGCCGAATGCAACCATTACGAGTCAACCAACAACGACTCAGGGTTTATGTGTGGGAAGTACGATTGAGAATCCTTTATCGGTCGCTTTTACTGATGGAACAGGAGTGGTTTCGTATCAATGGTATAGTAACACTACCAATAGTAATACTGGCGGAACGTCCATTTCAGGCGCTACAAACGCCGATTATACGCCACCTGTATTTACAACCGCAGGAAGTTTTTATTATTATGTTGAATTATCTTTTACAGGAAATGGCTGTACTAATGTTGTGAGTGATGTTTCCGAAATTATAGTCGTCGATGCACCTGTTGTCGATGTACAACCTATTACAACGCAAACGCTTTGTCAAAATACGCTCGCACAAACTTTAGAAGTACAAGTTTCGGGTGGTTTGGGAGCATTTTCATACCAATGGTTTAGTAATACCACCAATAGCAATACTGGCGGAACTGCCATTGTAGGCGAAACAAATGCTACATACAGTCCACCAACAGACACTGTGGGAACGTTATATTATTACTGTGAAATTACACAAGCGGCGAGCGCAAGTTGCTCGGCTGTAAGTGATACCGCAGAAGTCATTGTAAACCTGGGACCAATGTTTGATTCGCAACCGCAATCGCAAACTTTATGTTTGGGTGAAGCTGTAAACAATTTGACAGTAAGTTATAGTAACGGCGTAGGTTCGCCAGCATATCAATGGTATGCTAACACAATTGACGATACAACTTCAGGAACCATAATTGCAAGTGCCACTTCGGATACGTTTACGCCTTCCGTTGCCACTGTGGGAACTACGTATTATTATTGCATCATCACATTTGCTTCAGGCGGTTGTTCGGAAATTATCTCAAATACGGCGGAAATTATCGTGAATGAAACACCAAGCGTAAGCAATTTTACAGACACCATTTGTAGTGGAAATAGTTTTACCATCACACCCGATACGTCTAACGGTGATATCGTTCCTGCAAATACAACCTACACATGGACAGCACCCACAATTTCGCCTGCGGGAAGCATCACGGGAGCAAGTGCAGAGACCATTCCACAAAATAATATCAGTCAACTATTAACCAATACAACCACATCACCAGCTACGGTAACATATACCGTAACGCCAACAACAGGTATTTGTAATGGAACTGCATTTACGGTAGAAATTACGGTAAATCCTGCTATTTCAGCAAATGTAACGACTACGGATATTAACTGTTTTGGCGCAAATAATGGTGAAATTACGACAAACATCACGGGCGGCGTACCATTTACAACGGGAACACCTTATATCATCACATGGACTGGACCCATGGGATTCACATCAAGTAATACCACTATTTCAAATTTGATTCCTGGCGATTATATGTTGACAGTACAAGATGAAGGCGGTTGTCCATTTTCAGAAACCTACACAATTAATGAACCAACGGAATTGATATTAACGGTTGATATTGAAAATTCTATTAGTTGTTTTGGTGCGAATGATGGCGAACTTGCCGTTACAATCACAGGCGGAACGCCAAATTACAGTTATAGCTGGACAAGAAATGCCGCGCCTTTTTCCTCAAATGAAGATATCTCAAACTTGACCCCTGGAACGTACGAATTGACCGTGACAGACGCTAACAGTTGTGGACCTGTAGTGCAATCATTTGTGATTTCAGAACCGAGCGAATTGATCGTTTCATTAGCAAATCAGACAGATGTTGCTTGCTTTGGAGAAACTTCAGGCGCTATTGATGTAACAGTTTCTGGTGGAACGCCAACGGAAACTTCTCCTGGCGTATTTGAATATACATATTCATGGACTGGACCAAATGGATTTACGAGTAATAGTCAAAATTTAACAAACTTAGCTGGTGGAACGTACAATCTTGTGGTTACAGATGCCAATGGTTGCGATGATACTTTGAGTGTTGTTTTGATTGAACCTGACGAAATTGTAATTTCTTTTACAACGACTGAAATTCTGTGTTTTGGCGATAATGATGGTTCGGTTACGATTACAAATATTTCAGGCGGATCGGGTTCTTATACAATTGAATGGAGCAATTTTGGCGCAGGAATGAGTCAGACTAACTTATCTGCTGGCGATTATACCATTACTGTAACCGACTCCAATAATTGTAGTGCTTCGGTAACTGCAACAATTCCAGAACCGCCAATATTTACCATTAATCCTGTGGTAGAGCAAATTTCGTGCTTTGGCGCAAATGATGGACGTATTATTTTAAATTTTCAAGGTGGACAAGCTCCAATTGATTTCGCTTGGACAGATGATCCAACTGCGGGCGTTGAACGAAATAATTTAAGCCCTGGAAGTTATACCATCACCATTGTGGATGCTGTTCCTTGTACCATCACGGAAACGTTTACAATATTAGAACCTTCGGCATTGAGTTTATCTGCAAATATTACAAACGCGCTGGATTGTGACGATCCAAATTCGGGAGCCATTAACTTGCTAATTACTGGCGGAACAGCTCCTTTTACAGTCAATTGGTCAAATGGTGCCAACACAGAAGATTTAGTGGACATTCCACCAAATGATTATGTAGTTACCGTTGTAGATGCAAATGGTTGTGACATTTCTGAAACGTATACTATCATTAGACCTTCGCCAATTGTTGTGGATGTTGATACTGAAACCGTCGTGAATTGTAATGCATTCTTAGCAAGTCAAAACTTTACGGCGCAAGTCTCGGGCGGTGTTCCTCCTTATACTTTAAATTGGTCAAGTGGAACAGTTTCGGGCGTCAATGATGAAGTAATGTCAACTTCGCAAAATGGTTTGGTTATTTTGGAAGCTACCGATGCGTTGGGTTGTGTAAGCAGTTATACGTTTGAAGTAGATATTCCTGAATTTAGCGATGCAGATTTTACCTTAACTTCGACTGCTTTTGATACTTTCGGTATTTATTCACAAATAGATCCTATACAATTTACCAATACCACTATGGGCGATTTTATAAATGTTTCATGGGATTTTGGCGATGGTAATTTTTCTAACGAAGAAAATCCTGTGCATTCGTATGCTTCGCCTGGCGTATATACCGTTGTACAAACCGTGACATTTCCTGAAGGTTGTGTATATACGAGAGTCATCACGTTGGCTATTGAAAAAGGATATAAACTGATTATGCCAACAGCTTTTACACCAAATGAAGATGGCTTGAATGATTTTTTCCGACCTGTTTTTATTGGACTAGACAACATGGAGTTGAATGTGTATGATACTTGGGGAAGTTTAATTTATTCCGAAACTGGAGAAGATATTCAAGGTTGGGACGGAAAAATTAAAGGAGAACTTGTCGAAAACGGAAACTACTATTACACCTTTACCGCTAAAACATTTTTTGGAAAAATTGTTCGAGAAAACGGACCATTTACATTAATCTTATAATTGTAGTATGAAATTAAAAATATGCATCTTACTCATGGGATTGTGCTTTATTCCCAAAATGCAAGCACAAGATCCTATATTTTCACAATACTTTTTAGTGCCACAAACCTTAAATCCGGGGTTTGCTGGATTTATGGAAACTACACACATAGGAATTATACATCGAACTCAATGGCCAGCATTAGGGCTTAGAATTGACACCAATTATGGTTTTGTAAGCACTTGGTTTCCAGAAGCAAATAGTGGCGCAGGCATTAGTTTTTTAAATCAGCGTGAAGATCAAAGTGGCTATGTGTTTTCGCAACTGAACATTAATTATGCGTATCAAGTGCAATTGAGTGACGAATGGTATTTTAGACCTGGTATAGAAATAGGTCGTGGCTGGAAAAGTTTTGGTTTTCAAGGATTGCTTTTGGAAGATCAAATTAATATACAAACGGGGGTGATTAATACGTCATCAATTGATTTGTTATTGTTGAATGATCTTATTGGTTTTTGGGATGTTTCTGCGGGACTTTTGTTTAATACCGAACAAGCGTGGATTGGAATTTCTGCCAAACACTTAAACAGACCTAATATTTCATTAGCCGCGCGAGGAAATGTTCCGCTCGAAACTTTTTTCTCCATTAGTGCAGGCTATGAATTTTTGGTTACGGACTTTATTGACGTGCGTTTTTTGCCTTTTGAAACCCGATTGATGATTACGGGAAATTACATGCGTCAAGGACAATTTAATAGATTCGATTTAGGAACTTCACTTTCTGTCGGGCGTTTCTTTTTAGGATCCACTTTAGTGACAAATCCTTCTAAAAACAGCGGAAACAGTCATTTACTAACTTCCGTAAACGCGTTTACAGGTTTGCAATATACCAATTTTCGATTTGGTCTTTCGTATGATTTTAACACCTCTAAAATTGGACGAACTGGCGGTGTGTATGAACTTTCATTAACGTATCAATTTGATTCGGAAGCTAAAAGATGTTATGGTTGCCCTGATTATCAGAAATAGTTATAAAAAAGCAAACGCTTAAAACGATTCTTTTTGCGTGATTATATCTTCTTATTCTGAGTATAATTAATCAACTCAAAACACTACTCAAAAAATCTGCTTAGGTTTTACCAAAAACCACCGCAGGAAATGACAAAAAGCAGCGGAGGTTTTTAGTAAAACCTCCGCTGCTTTTTTCATGTTGGTACGCAAGAAATTCAAAAAAGTCCTTTGTTACTCATTTTCAGACTCTTAACAACGAACATTTTTTTGAATGCGATAAAACTTTAAAGTGATGAATGATTTCCTCGCCAAGCAATAGTTCACTTTAGTGCCTTAGAAAAGACCTGAAGAGCACTTCTGCGGCTCTATGTGATGGAAGTGTAAGTGACAAACCGAACTAATACCTTTTTCACCTTAAAATTACTCCCAAAAACTTGAGCTTTTTATTGAGTAATTTTAAAGCAAAACTGGTATAAATTCATCATTAGAAAAAGTGCTAAAAAGCAAAAAGCCTTTCGAAAAATCGAAAGGCTTTTTTAAAAGCTTTGCTCCCCCTCTTGGGCTCGAACCAAGGACCCTTTGATTAACAGTCAAATGCTCTAACCAACTGAGCTAAGGAGGAGTGTTATTGCTTTTTGCGAGGGCAAATATATGGTATTTTTTATATTGAACAAACAATTTTTTAAAAAAATTAAAAGTTTTTTTGCTCGTTTCTCTGGGCGTTACGAAGTTCCTTTGATTAGGTTCCAAATATCATTTCCAAAGATAACTACCATTAAACTCATAATGATAACAAACCCAACGATTTGACCAATTTCCATCACTTTTTGTGACGGTGCTTTTCCAACAATGATTTCATAAAGTAAAAACATGACGTGTCCGCCATCTAAAGCTGGAATTGGTAATATGTTTAAGAAGGCTAGCCAAACGGAGAACATTGCCATGAAACTCCAGAAGAACTGCCAGTTCCATGTAGTTGGCATCATGTCTACAATTCCGATAGGTCCTTTTACTTTTTTGTAACCTTGAATGACTGGATTGAAAATGAGTTTAAACTGCTTTACTTGTCGTACCAACACATTGATCGTTTCTTCAAATCCTCTTGGAATTGCTTCCACAAAACCATATTCTTTTTTGATTGATATCTTTTCTGTTGCTAATATAGTATTTGCATAAACTCCCAAACCAAGACTATCTGAAACTTCTGCCGTAATATCAAGAACTTGATTGTTTCTTTTGATTTTTAAAGCAATGGAATTTCCTGCACTTTTTTCTATTTCTTCTGAAAATTCATCCCAAAACTCAAATGTATTATTATTAGCCATTAACACTTCATCACCCGCTAATAAACCTGCTTTTTTAGCATTAGAACTGTCTTTTACTTTTCCAATTATTAACGAATTGTATCGTGGAACTATAATTTGTTGTCCTCTACGCTCTAAGGCTGCTTTTTTTCCTTCATCACTTAGCGGAACTGTTACTTCTTTTCCGTTACGCATGACTGTCACTTCATCACCCAATAAAAGATCTATGTTTAAGTATCTGTCAAGTTTTTCAACTTTTTCGCCATCAATAGCAATGATATTATCGCCTGTTTTGAGTCCTATTTTTTCACTTACGCTGTCAAAATACAATCCGTTTTCTATTTTATTAACAGGGACATACGTTTCTCCATAATAGGTAAACATAGCAATGTAGATAAACCATGCGAGTAAGAAGTTCACAATAACACCACCTAACATGATGATTAAGCGTTGCCAAGCTGGTTTTGAACGGAATTCCCACGGTTGTGGTGGTTGCTCCATTTGTTCTTTGTCCATGCTTTCATCAATCATTCCCGCAATTTTGACATATCCGCCTAACGGAAGCCATCCGATACCATATACGGTATCACCAACTTTCTTTTTGACTAAAGAAAACCAAGGATCAAAGAATAAGTAGAATTTTTCAACTTTCGTTTTAAAAAGTTTCGCTGGTATGAAATGCCCCAATTCGTGAAGAATCACTAAAATTGATATGATGAGGATAAACGATGTAATCTGAATAAATAATCCCATTTAAGTATAAAATGTTTTATAGAACGCACAAAAGTAAGCTTTTATGGTTACTTAAAAAAGAGTAAGGTATACCTAAAATTGGGTTTTTAGTGTATTTGCGTTGAAATGATGTAAACTAAAATTATTTTTCTACAGAAACTGAGGTTGTTTTGTTGACTGTATTTTCAATAGCTGGCTTGATTTCGAATTCTGCAACTGCCTCAATATCAACTCCAATGGTATTATTTTTAGAAATTAAATCAAATTTTGGATCAAAGATGATGTTTGAAATTTCAAAATCAACCGCAAGTGTAAATTCTTGACCGTTATATGTGTTTTCTAACGTAATTAACTTTTCTTCTCCCTGTGTTCCAACGACTAAGAAAGGTACATTCATTTCAAAGTAATCCACTTTTTTGTTTGATTGTGTTTGATTCATTTTGATGTTTACTTCATTTTTTTCAGCTTGATACCAAGCCACATCATAGGAAGGATAACCTTCACCATAAATCCAATCGCTGAAGAATTCTTGTAAATTTGTACCGCTTGCTTTTTCTAAATGTGCTTGTAATTGATCCGTATTTGCATATTTGTATGCCAATTCTTCATCATTCAAATAATTTCTAATTCCTTGAAAGAATGCGGCATCACCTAATTTTTTTCGCAACATGTGAATCACCATCGCAGCTTTGTTATAGCTTAATCTTGAACTAAAGATACGCCCAACATTGTCTAATTTTTCATCTTGTACATATACAGAACCATTTCTTGAAGTTGTAATGTCTGCAATTTTTCCGCGTTTCCAGTTGATAAAATCTTTCTCACCATCTAAGTGATTTTCCACCAATCCGGATAAATACGTTGCAAAACCTTCATTTAACCAGATATTATTCCAAGAATCACAGGTTACTTTGTTTCCAAACCATTGGTGCGCCAATTCGTGTGCAATTAATGATCTGCTAAAATTCCCCATAAAAGATATGGTCGAATGTTCCATTCCGCCACCATATTCAAATTCTGCATGTCCGTATTTTTCATCTTTAAAAGGATATTCTCCAAATAAATCTTGAAATAAATTCATAATATCTACGGTAACTTTGGTATGCTCTTCTGCGTTCTCTCTGGATTCTGGATATACATAATTTACAATGTCAAAACTATATCCGTCACCTTCTATCGTTTGAGAAAACACTTCGTAATCCGTTACCGCAATGCCAATTAAATAGGATGGAATTGGATAATTGTGTTGCCAATGTGTAGTAACAAGGTTTCCATTTTCTACTTCCGACAGTATAACGCCATTAGAAACTGCTTTGTAATCCTTTGGCGCCGTAATAATTACATCTATTTGATCTATTTTATCATTTAAATCTTGCTTACATGGCCACCAATCTCTTGATCCATAAGGTTCTGAGATTGTATATAAGGATGGCGTATTGTTGTGCGTAGTTGTTACAAATCCGTCTCCGCTAGCATTTTTATTTGGCGTTCCTTCATAACTAATAGTCACTTTTTCTATGGCATTTTCACAAATTCCTTTGGTAAATACAATAGTAAGTTCGTTGTTTTCCTGTGAGAAAGCTAATATTTCATCGTTGCTTGTTACGGAAGCGACTTGTAAGTTATCCGATAAATCAAAAATGATCGTGTCTGTGTTTTCTAAAGCGCGGAATTCTGAAGTTACTTGACCTTTGATGTAATGTTTTGCGGGATCAACTTCCAATTGAAGTGTATGCGATAACAAATCATACATAGCTGTGTGCTGATTTGCTTGAAAATCCTGTAGTTGTACTGCCTTAGTATATTCTCCTTGCACTACCTCCATCAGTTCTTGTCCTGATTGTGCGGCAGCGATAAAAGTCCATAAGAAACCAATGGCTAAAATGGTATTCTTCATAGTTAAGCTAGATTTGGGATATACAATATATGAATTTTTCCCAATCAAAAATAAAAATCGTAATTTTGCACCACGTTTTTTCGATGAACACCACTAATCAAATCGATAAACGGTCAATTTAACCGCTAAACGAACACGCATGTTGGCATTTTTTAAAAAATATAAGCTTTTCGCAATTGTAATGAGCTGTTTATCAGTTATTATTATTATTACATTTTACCTTGCATTGGAGAAAAAAGTTGTGTTGCCTATCTATGAACCTGCTAATTTCAATTCAGAATTGGTAGATCCTTCCATACAGCATGTGAGAAAATATCATACGATTAAAGATTTTAAACTTATAAATCAGAATGGTGATACCATCACACAAGAAAACTATAAAGATAAAATTTATGTAGCCGATTTTTTCTTTACTACTTGTCAATCTATTTGTCCTGTGATGACGAAAAATATGGCAGCCATTCAAAAAGAAATTTTAAATGATGATGATATTATGTTATTATCACACACGGTTACGCCCGAAATTGATACGGTTGCACAATTAAAACGTTACGCCATTGAAAAAGGCGTGAATGATACAAAATGGAATTTAGTTACAGGCGATAAAAAACAAATTTACGACTTGGCACGTAAATCATATTTAGCCGTAAAGTCACAAGGCGATGATAATTACGGAATGATTCATACCGAAAATTTTTTATTAATTGATAAAGAAAAAAGAGTTCGAGGAACGTATGATGGCACCAAAGAAGAAGATATCAAAAAACTGCTGAAAGATATCAAAATCCTAAAAAAATCCTACGAATAATACTTTTTCTAATAGGAAGTTTTCTAACTAAAATTTTTAGCTTATTTTTGCTTCTTTAAATTTAATCTAAATAAAAGGAATGCTCACGATTGCAGATTTACAAAAAGGAGAAAAAGCAGTAATTCTTGATTTTCCTGTAGATACAATTCCGCTAAAGCTCATCGAAATGGGCTGCTTGCCCGGAAATGAAGTTATGTTAGTACAAACAACGCTGTTCAACGGGCCTTTATTTTTAACGATTAATGGAAGTAATATTGCTGTAAGAAAAGATACTGCAAGCCAAATTTTAATAGAAAAAATAGCATAATCTCCTTGGCTAATGAGCGATTCAATGATAAAAGTAGCGTTAATAGGAAATCCAAATACAGGAAAAACATCTTTATTTAACCATTTAACAGGTCTTAACCAACGAGTTGGAAACTATCCAGGAATAACGGTTGATAAGAAAACAGGTGTCTGCAAACTTTCTAAAACACAAAAAGCGACTATTTTAGATTTGCCCGGAACGTATAGTTTGAATGCTTCTTCGATAGATGAAAAAATTGCCATTGAAATTTTAAATGATACAAGTAGTGAGTTTTATCCTGATGTTGCCATTGTGGTCACAGATGTAGAACAACTAAAGCGTAATTTACTCATTTTCACACAAGTAAAAGATTTAGAAATTCCAACTCTGTTAGTCATTAATATGGCAGACAGAATGCAAACAAAAGGAATTTCAATAGATATTCCGCAATTAGAAACGGACTTAAACACGAAAATTGTAGTCATAAGTTCTAAGTTGCAAACAGGTATGGATGATGTAAAAGAAGCCATCATCAATTACACATCACTTCCTATTGAACGTTGTATTCCTGCGGAAAAATTTAAAGAAAATACCATTACAAATCCTGAGTTATTGACTTCTTTGTCAAAATTAGAACTCAAAAAAGTACAACATCGGGAAACCATTATTCGATATCAATTTCTAAATGAAGTTCTAAAAAAATCCTATACCATTGATCGTGAAAAAGCAACGGATTTTCAAGCAAAACTCGATCGGATTTTTACACATAAAATATTCGGATATGTCATTTTCGGATTGCTACTATTACTCATATTTCAAGTGATTTTTGAATGGAGTTCCGTTCCAATGGACTTTATTGATGGAACATTTGGCGCATTATCCGATTGGACAAAAGAAACCTTACCTGCGGGCATGTTTACCAATTTACTCGCCGAAGGAATTATTGCCGGATTGGGCGGAATTGTCATATTTATTCCACAAATTGCCTTTCTATTTCTCTTTATCTCCATATTAGAAGAAAGTGGTTACATGAGTAGAGTTGTCTTTTTGATGGACAAAATTATGCGCCGTTTTGGCTTGAGCGGAAAAAGCGTCGTTCCCTTAATTTCGGGAGCTGCCTGCGCAATTCCTGCAATTATGGCAACTCGAAATATTGAAAGTTGGAAAGAACGCCTCATCACTATTTTAGTCACACCATTCATTACCTGTTCTGCTCGATTGCCTGTGTATGCAATTCTAATTGCGTTGGTCATTCCGAGCGAACGCGTATTTTGGTTTTTAAATTGGCAAGGAATTACCTTGATGCTTTTATACATTATCGGATTCGCTGTAGCGTTGCTTTCTGCTTATATTTTACACAAAACTTTGAAGATTGAGAGCAAATCATATTTTGTAGTAGAAATGCCAAAATACAAAGTTCCATTATTAAAAAATGTAGCCTTTACAGTGTTAGAAAAAACAAAAGCTTTTGTGTTTGAAGCTGGAAAAATCATCTTAGCCATTTCTATTATTTTATGGGTATTGGCTTCGGTTGGTGTGAATGATACGTTTAAAAATGCCGATATAATTATAACAGAAGCTGTTTCTAAGAATGGTTTCAATGAGATTCAAGAAATTTCATTGACAAATAAAATAGCACGTTACAAAGAAAGTTTGCAAGAAGAAGCTGAAGAAGCCGGAAAAACAATCACTTTACAAGAAATCAATGCGGCTGTCGCTGAAAAAACACCTGCATTTAGAGAAGCGGTTGTAGAAGACGAAATTGCAGCATTACGCTTAGAAAATTCAGCTTTAGGAACTATTGGAAAAGCCATTGAACCTGCCATCAAACCGTTAGGATACGACTGGAAAATAGGAATTGCCTTGGTAAGTTCGTTTGCCGCACGCGAAGTTTTTATTGGAACCTTGGCAACCATTTACAGCGTGGGAAGTGAAGGCGACGACGAAGAAGCAAATACGATTAAAGCCAAAATGCAATCGGAAGTCCATACGGCTTCTGGGAAAAAAGTATTTACGTTTGCTTCCGGAATTTCGCTCCTGTTATTTTATGCGTTTGCGATGCAATGTATGAGTACGCTCGCCATTGTAAAACGCGAAACAAATGGTTGGAAATGGCCTATGGTTCAATTATTTGGAATGACTGCTATTGCGTATATTGCAGCATTCATAGCGTATCAATTTTTAAAATAAATAGAAATGCAAGAAATTTTAGTCGTTATCACATTTATCATCGCCGTTGGTTTTATCATCAAGAAATTCTTCTGGAAAGATAAAACGGCAAAAGCCTGTGGAAAAGATGATTGCGGTTGTCATTAATCTATTTTTTTTAACTTACCCCTTTTTTATTTAAAAAATACTACTTTTAGTAGATGCCATTATCACTACTTTTTTTTGCGCCGATAATTTTAATAGGAATTGGCTATTATTTTGATTACAAAGATAATCCAACCCGATTTATATCTGATATAAAAGGCGGAATGCTATATTTCTTAGGATTATTAGTCTGTGTTTTAATTCAAAAAATAGTGTTTAATGTTAGCTTGCTAGTCCTTGCTTTGCAAGTTGCCATTTTTATTCTGTTATCATTTTTTATAAAAATCTTATTGGAAAAGAAAAAATAAAGGCACAAAAAAAAAAAGAAAACGATAAGCCTCGTTCTCTTTTTTCTTTAACAGAAGTTTGTTAATTATGCCTCAAATAATAAACAACTAATGATTTCTAAAATTACTCAATACCAAAGTACTTTTATTCTCAAGAAATTATTTTTTATTTAGATTAACACACAAAGTTTGTCGTTTAACGTGTTGTTTTTATAGATAAACGGTATTTTCTGTTTTTATAAAACCTTGAAATTCAGTTTTCTAACGTTTGTTAGTCGTTAATTAGACAACAAAGAATCGTCACAGACTGAATTTGCCGTTTTTTTTAATATTCTATTTATATTCTGATTGTGATTGTAGAATCTCATCGTCGTTCTTTTTTGCTTGCGATCGACTTTGGATCTGTGCATTTATTTTTGTTTTAGGGTCAAAAAATGAATCTGTTGTTTCTAGAATCAACGCATATCCTTCTTCGAGTGTTTCAATAGTATCTTTTTTAACCCAATGTTGCAAAAATTCTTCTTTCGTATATTCCATATATCCTCTAGCGGGATCGGCAATCCAAATTTTATCTTCGGTCATTTTATAAATCACTACAAAATGATTGTCATCCCAATGTAATATCGCTGGATACGGAGCTTTCGTTAACAATTCTTCATAATTGATTTTTACAGCCAAGTTATATAATCCTATAAGTTTGGCGGCTTCCGAGATATTTCCTAAGGATGTACCTTCATGTTCGTCCATTTTAGAAAGTAATGCTAAGGTTTCAAGTGAATACGCTACGCCATGAAAATCGCTGATCATTTTTAAACATGCAGGCCCACATTCTACGGTACTTTCTTGCATTTGTAATGGAAATGATGTGTGTTGTTCTTTAAATCCTTCGCAAGAAGAAAACAACAGAATGAGACAAAGTAATTTTATAGTTTTCATATTATAATTTTAACCTCTAAACAGAAAGAAATCATCTTTCATTTCTTCTATTTCAGTATCTTTATTCGTGATGATATAATCAATGGCTTTCTCTGTAAACTCATCTCCTTTTTCGGTTAATGAAATGATGTTGTTTTCCACCGTAATCATATTGTTCTTCAGCGCTAATTCTACAATTGATTTTGAACGAATGTGTTGCCAATTGATATGTTCGTTTAAATGTTTTACATGACGTTCACTTTCTTCCGCATGATTCCGAATGTGTAACAAAAACACTAATAACATAATTTCTGTTTTCTGTTGACGCACTTTGTAATAGTCATAAATAACGCCTCTTTTAGGCAATATATATATCAACAATGCAGACAAAACAGTTGTTATTACCAAAATGTGTATATAATCGAGAAAAACAAATTGTGTAAAAACCATCTTAATTTTTTCACCCAAAAGCAATTCTTCAAAACCAACTTTATTGGCTACCAAAAATTCATAGTAATGATAAAAAATAGTCCCAGTTACAATTGCTAAACTCACGAGAATAGACGTAATAATCGGTTCATAGACCAATAAAAATAAAATGGCTAAAACCGTTGTCATAGATCCTGAAATGGAAGCATCTAACAAATGTGCTAACCAGTAGCCTGAAATTGCCGCAAGCACACCAAAAAAGCACGAAAGCAACAACATTTTTTTCAAGTCTTTTGTAAATAGATACGCGGTTGCCGCTGGTGCAATCATAAGTGCGACGACTAATATAGGACCAACCGCGTCAAACGCGCCTACAATGGTAACAGAGGAAACCGTCATGAGTCCGTAGTGCATAATAATTGGCGAAAATCCTAATGCCGCCGCTAATCCGGGATCAAACGTACTTACTTTAAGTTCTTTAAAAAACATAAAAAGTAACGTTATTGTAATCAATAAAATGATTCCCACAACCCAAATGGCTTTCGGTCCAAGGTTGATGCAGGAATCGGCAATGCCTTCTGTACAATTGATGAGTAGCGGATCAAATGGTGCTAAACTCAAATCGCCCACCATGACAGAATCGATATCTAAATGAACATCGTTGGCGTTTTTTGCGATTAAAATCACTCCAATACTAAACAATGCAGGAAATACCAATCCGATAGCAGTATCTTCTTTGACCAAACCTGTTTTTTGAATAAATTCTACCAATACTACGGTAAGAATTCCTGTCAAAGCTGCCAAAATAATCAATAACGGTGAAGATGTATCTTTTACGATAAAAAATCCAATAACAATTCCTAAAAGTATGGAATGACTGATGGCGTCACTAATCAATGACATTTTTCGCAACACCAAAAATGTTCCCGGAATGGCGCAAGCAACCGCTACAAGCGCGACAATAATTTGTATGACAATTTGTGCGCTATTCATGGGTGTCTTTTATTTGTTGATCGTATAAATTTTCTGCTTTTTTATAGCCTTCTTGTGTCATGGACCATTGTTGCCCGTTGATTTTTACATAATTCAAATCGACCAATTCTTGTAACGAACGTTTTGAAAATCCCTGAAATCCGTTTAATATTTTAATGGTGTGCGGATGCGAAATGTTTGTATGTGTTTTGGCAATACCATACATGAATGCCAACGTTTTTTGCATTTTAATGTTGTTTCTATTTTTCCGAACTCGAATTTCTCTGAATAACAATCCTCTTTTTGGAGAAAAAATAAAGGAGATGAAAACAATACTTGCCGCAACTAATACAATTACGGGACCTGTTGGCAAGTTACTCTGACTTGCACTAATTCCTGTGCCAATAACTCCTGAAAATGCTCCAAAAATTGCAGCCAAAATGACCATAACACCCAAACTATTTGTCCATTGTCGTGCGGCTGCGGCTGGCGCTAATAACATGGCACTCATTAATACAACGCCTACGGTTTGCAAACCTAATACAATGGTGATGACAATAAATGTTGTAATTAAAATATCTATAAAACGTGTGTTAAAACCAAGCGTTTTGGTATAATCGGCGTCGAAAAGTAAGATTTTAAATTCTTTCCAGAAAATGAGCAAAATGAGCAAACAGACTCCAGCTACAATTGCCATGAGCCAAACATCTTTTTCGAGTAATGTAGCGGCTTGTCCGAATAAATATTTATCCAGACCAGCTTGATTGGCATTGGGTTGTTTTTGAATAAATGTTAAGAGCAACATTCCAAAACCGAAAAATAAGGAAAGTGTTAAGCCTAAAGCGGTATCAGATTTTAAGTGTGTGTTTTTTGTGATGCCACGAATCCAAAAAGTTCCAATGAGTCCACTAATTAACGCGCCAATTAAGAATATATTGGTGTCTTTTGCGCCCATAATCAAGAATGCAATCGCGATTCCAGGCAACGCAGCGTGCGAAATGGCATCACCGAGCAAACTTTGTTTTCGCAATACCGCAAAGCTTCCCAACATTCCGCAAATAGCTCCTAAAATTGCCGTTCCAAATGTAATGGTCCGTAAGGTATAATCTTGAAAAACAAGCGATATGTATTCTTGAATGTCTATGATTTCTAGTTTTTAAATTGTAGTTGAACCGTTTTCGTTTTCATACGCTGAAATTATTCTTGAACACTTACTTTGTAATTGATTCCATAGGTTTTGGTTAAATTGTCATCGTTAAAGATATCTTTTACCGGACCTGTTGCGATTTTTTTCACATTTAAAAAAGTAACCCAATCAAAATATTCGGGAACAGTTTGCAAATCGTGATGTACGACCACGACTGTTTTTCCTGCTTTTCGTAATTCTTTTAAAATGTTGATGATTGCTTTTTCTGTCGTTGCGTCCACTCCTTGAAAGGGTTCGTCCATAAAGTAAATGGACGCATTTTGAACCAACGCTCTTGCTAAGAAAATTCGCTGTTGTTGACCGCCTGATAGTTGACTGATTTGTCGGTTTTTAAACGGCAACATTCCTACTTTTTCCAACGCTTCTAATGACGCTTTTTTTTCTTTTTGTCCAGGACGTTTGATCCAACCGAGATTTCCATACGTTCCCATCATAACCACATCTAACGCCGTAGTTGGAAAATCCCAATCAACACTTCCTTTTTGTGGCACGTATGCTACTAATGAACGTTGTTGTTTGTATGGTTTCCCGAAGATAGAAACTGTTCCAGCAATCGGTTTGATGATGCCTAAAATAGCTTTGATCAGCGTAGATTTTCCTGCGCCATTTGGACCCACAATACACATGAGTACACTTTCAGGAATTGCTAAATCAATATCCCAAAGTACTGGTTTATAGTTATATGCAACCGTAAGATCGTCTACTGTAATCGCGTATTTTTGTTCCATTTGATTCGCTTTTAGCCGTTGGCTGTTGGTTTGTTCGTTATTCAATTTAAAATTATGAATTATTTCAGCGCATTCACAATCGTTTTTACATTGTATTGATACATGCCAATATACGTTCCTTCCACGGTTCCTGTATCACCGAGCGCATCTGAATATAGTGTTCCGCCAATGGCAACTTCATGACCTTTCGATTTTACAGCCGCTTGCAACGCTTCAATGGTTCGTTTGGGCACAGAACTTTCTACAAAGATGGCTTTTACGTTTTTTTCAATGATAAAACCTGCTAATTTTTGTACATCTTGTACGCCTGCTTCTGTTGCTGTTGATAGTCCTTGCAATCCAACAACTTCAAAATTATGTAATTTTCCAAAGTAGTTAAACGCATCATGCGCAGTTACTAATATTCGTTTTTCAATCGGTAATGTTTCTATGATAGTGTTGATTTCTGCCGCCAACGCATCTAATTTGGCGATGTAAATTTTTCCATTTTCTTCAAAATAGGTAGCATTTGTCGGATCGAGATTTTTGAGTTCGTCAATGACAAATTGTGTTGCTTGTTTCCAATACCCAATGTGAAACCAAATGTGCGGATCGTAACTTGACGCAAAATATTCCGAACTGATCAATCCGCTTTTGTCAATCGCATCTGAAACCGCAATGGTTTTCTTGTGTTGCTTGCGCATTTTTTCAAAAATATCTTCTAGCTTTCCTTCTAAATGTAGTCCATTATAAATGATAACATCTGCGTTGAAAAGTTTGCTAACATCGCCTTCACTTGCTTTGTATAAATGCGGATCGACGCCACTTCCCATTAATCCTTGAACGTCTACTTTATCGCCACCAATGTTTTGAACCATATCGGTAATCATCGTCGTGGTGGTGACGATTTTGAGTTTTCCATCACGTTTTTTGACTTCTGTTGTACAACTGATGATGGTGAAGCTTGCAATTAGTATAAATATGTATTTTTTCATTGTTTTTTACTTGGCTGAATGTTGGTTCGTTTGCTCGTTTGTTCGTTTGTTCGTTTGTTCGTTTGTTCGTTTGTTCGTTTGTTCGTTTGTTCGTTTGTTCGTTTGTTCGTTTGTTCGTTTGTTCGTTTGTTCGTTTGTTCGTTTGTTCGTTTGTTTGTTTGTTCGTTTGTTCGTTTGTTTGTTTTCAT